>Ga0075967_111_pt1 | contig 21949 bp, 21 predicted proteins | sample RifGroA2_FD_67993 | JGI IMG/M metagenome (GOLD analysis project Ga0075967, IMG submission 67993) | Parcubacteria (Magasanikbacteria) bacterium GW2011_GWA2_45_39
ACCAAGGTCATATGAAATTTATCGCTTCTGACGGGAAAAAATACGAAACTGATTGTTTTTCAACAGAAGATTTGCTTCGTGTTGTTCAATCGATTCCTTCTCCAAAAAAGGTATTGGGATGATTACAAAAAAAGAGAAAGGGGAGATTGATATTAGGTGGGGTTCTGGAGCAGGGACGCAAGATCCAAATTTTGAAGATCTTGATTATCATGGACCATATCCTGGAAAATTTGCAGAATGGATCAGACAACAGATTGTTGAAATTCAATAACATTGATTAAAACAATCAATGAGCAACAAGTAAACCCATAAATTCTACCTCTCCGCTCTACGCACCCAACCCTGCTCTTTTTTTAAATAAAAAAAATCTGGAGGTTGGTCCAGATGAATGTAAGGGATGTTAGGGTTGGTTGGTGTTTGCACTGTGTGTTGGAGGGCGGCTACTTGCACCCTAGAACGCGTGTGCCCGGGAGGCACTTGAATGTTCCTTGCGGATCTATCCCGCATTTGTCGCCTTCGGTGCACATGTCGTCGTCGTGGCATGGCGCGCCGATGTACGATTTCAGGAACTCCTCGCACGTCTGCGTGTTGACGTGGTAGTCTACGCACATTGGCATTGTGAAGGCACACCCGCCGGTTCCACAGGATTTCGTGTCGCTGACCGGCGCATGCGCACACCCTCCCCTTCCTTTGAAGTAATAGCGGTTGCAGTGGTCTTCTGTACATGGGTTGTGATCATCGCAGTAGGCGTCCGGATCCTTTTTGGAGTTGCACCCGATGCCAAACTGCGGCGCCATTGCGGAATTTACGCATGTCAGGGAGACGCTGGCCTCGCAGAAATGGTCAACACACTTCGGTGTGCTGTTGCAGAGATCTGGCTGCCAGAATTTTAGTTCTTGGCAGTCGGCATCTGTTTTGCATGATGGGGTAACCACTAATCCTGGTTCATTGAAGATGTTTCTTGGAGTGGCGTTGTTTGTCAGATTGGGACACTGTCCAGCCACGACCCCCAGGAAGAAGAACAAGGCTCCTGCAGAGACGATTATCAAAATGACGTTGAACTTCATGTCTAACCTCTAGTCCTCCCCGAAGGGCAGGACAGCAAAGGAATTTTTGATGCGCCTTGACCACACGGTCATGGCACAAAGCCCTATGAATTCACAAGTATTTCATCCTCCTCAAAAAAGAGAAGAACATAACACTTGTGAATTCATTATTTGCACATTTTTAAAGAGCCTCAATTAAAGGATTTTAACCTAAAATTGAACTTATTACTATACCATATTTCAGCACTTTTGTCAACCCCCGTCAATCAATTTTTGCCTTGTTTTAGCCATAATATACAAAACACCCTCCATTATCCGGAGAGTGTTTAACATTTTTTGCTATGCTCTATGTTTTTGTGCAGTTTTGTGTTTATTTTTTCTTCAAAGCGTCTTTGAGTGTTTTGCCCGCTTTGAATTTTGGCACCACCACGGAAGGGATTTGGATTTTTTCCGTTGGCTTTTGTGGATTCACTCCAATGCGTCCGGCGCGTGAACGGGCGGAGAATGTGCCAAAACCGGCAATGGTAACCTCTCCACCGTCTTTCAACGTGTTAATGGTCAAGTCAACGTAGGCGTCAACAAATTGTTCGGCTTGTGTTTTGGAAAGATTCGCTTTTTGCGCAAGCGACGCGATGAGCTCTGCTTTGTTCATAGTATGAAAATAATTAAAAATGTTTAATAAATTTTTGAATCAATTGTATTTTTTTGCACGTATGCGTTTTTTCATCCAGCTCCGCGTACACGGCGTTGACTTGAGAGTTGCCTTCTTCCGGCCATTCAAAACGAGGTCGTTTTTCCGGATCAGGATTGGGGTTCAAGAAACGCGCCAACGCGGCTTCTTTTTTTACTCCAATCACTTCGTCATGCGCGCCGGTCATGCCAATGTCCGTGATATACCCTAAACCTTTGGGCAAGATGCGCGCGTCTGCCGTGGGCACGTGCGTGTGCGTGCCAACCAGCAAGCTAGCGCGGCCGTCCAAGTGCCATCCCATGGCGTATTGTTCGGACGTTGCCTCGGTGTGGAAATCCACAATTGTCGCGTCTAGTTTTGACCCTTTATACCGCGCAAGAATTTCATCAACCGCTTTAAAGGGCGAGGTCGTCGGTTTTTCTATAAACACCTGTCCCAATAAGTTTACCACAAGTATCTTTTTTGTGCCAACACTAAACACTTTTGCACCAACCCCGGGGGCGTGCTCATCCGCCAAATTGGCCGGCCGCACCAAAAGATTGTCCGGCTGTGCAAGATACTCCGCCACAGTCGGTTTATCAAACCAATGGTCGCCAGACGTAAAGCATTGAACGCCGGCCATTTCCATTTCCGCCAATGTTTTTGGCGTAGAGCCTGTGCCGTGCGCGATATTCTCCGCGTTGATAATGACAAAATGCGGCTCGTATTGTTTTTTGAGCTCGGGCAAAACATCTTTGACCGCCTCGCGGCCAAGACGAGCCACCACGTCGCCGAACATGAGCACTTTAATCATACAAGCGTTTTGGTATGGTGAGGAAAAATTATCGCGCGTACTCCACAATGCGCTTCTCGCGGATCATGGTTACTTTGATTTCACCCGGATACTGCAATTCTTGTTCAATCTTTTGAGCGATTTGGCGCGCAAGATTAAACATGCCCGCGTCGTCAAGGTCGTCCGGTTTTACAAACACGCGCACCTCGCGGCCTGCTTGAATTGCATAGACCTTGTCAATGCCTGGGAAAGCACTTGCGGTTTTTTCCAAGTCTTCCAGACGGCGGATATATTCTTCATACGTTCCTTTGCGCGCACCAAGCCGTGCACCGGAGATTGCGTCCGCGGCTTTGACGATTGAGCAGATAATTGTTTTTCAATGGCTTTGCCAATGTCATGGAAAAATCCGGCTTTTTTGGCGAGCACAGGGTCAAGTCCAAGCTCCGAGGCAATCATGCCGGCAAGGTATCCCACTTCTTTACAGTGCATGAGCACGTTCTGTCCGTAGCTCGTGCGATATTTCAAACGGCCGATAATCATTATCATTTTGGGGTCAAGCCCTATCATGCCAAGTTCATACACGGTTTCTTCCCCGACTTTTTTTATGTCGGTTGCCAGCTCCAGTTTTGCCGCGTCTATGAATTCTTCAATGCGTGCGGGTTGAATGCGCCCGTCCGCGATGAGTTTTTCCAGCGCCATTTTTGCAATCTGGCGGCGGATCATGTTGAATCCGGAAACGGTGATGACTTGCGGGGTGTCGTCTACAATGAGTTCGCATCCGGTAAGCTTTTCAATGGTTTTGATGTTGCGGCCTTCTTTGCCGATGATGCGGCCTTTCATTTCGTCATTGGGCAGATCCACCGAGGTAGTGGTGGTTTCCGAACAGTGGGAGGCGGCATAGCGCTGGATGCAGGAGGTCATGAGGTCGCGCGCTTTTGTTTCAAACGCGTCGGATCCTTCACGGTCAAGTTTGATCATGCGGCTCGCGAGATCTTCTTTGGAGCGCTGTTCCACCAGTTTGAATAATTCTTCGCGCGCTTGTTCTTCCGAGAGTTGTGCGACTGCTTGCAATTTTTGAATTTGTTCAAGTTTGACTTGTTCCACGTCGGCGCGGATTTTGTCTACCGCGGTAAATTCTTGCTGGAGTTTTTGCTCGCGATTGCCAAATTCCAAAAGTTTCGCGTCAAACATGTTCTCGCGCTTTTCCAAGTGCTGTTGGATTGAGCGCAATTCCACGCGGCGCGCTTCTTCTTCTTTTTTTGCTTGGTCAATAATTTTGCTCGCCTTGTCTTTGGCCTCCAACAATAGCTCTTGCTGTTTGTTTTTGGTTTCAATGAGAATTTTTTCCGACTTTGCCTCAAGCGAGTTGGCTTGGGCTTGGGCGACTTTTTTGCGCCACAAATAGCCGACGGCAAAACCAATCACCACAGCAAACGCGGTAATGATTAAAAGAATGAGTGGATTCATAGGTTGAAAGATTCAAAAGGCGTGAGGCGCTTTACCACAAAAAAGCACATGTAAAAAATCTGTGCATTGAGAAAAGTTTTAATTAGAGAGGAATTGCGCGCGAAAATGGATTTTAAGAAACAACCGCCTGTAGAAAGGCGTTTTGGCTCTGTGAGAGCGTGTGGTGTTTCAAAGTATCCATAGGAAAGTAAACGATAAGGTTCTGGTGCGCAAAATAGGGCGAATTCGTCAAAATTAAGTACGTTTCTCAATTCGGTGTAACGGTCAAACCTTGGTAAATTAAGTAACTGGAGATACTATATCATAAAGGGGGCGGGAGTGTCAATGCAATGCGATGGACTTGTTTTTTTATGGTGCGGGGTGCTATACTATTACTACTTTAAGAGAGCAAACATTAACAGTATGGTCATGAAAAATCACGCAGAAGGCGGTCAAAACAATCATGATATACACGCGCACCCGCAGGGTTCGTACGTTGATATTGAAAGTTTGGCCAAAGGCACCAAAACAAAATTGAGCGTCCGTTGTACGCTTCAAGAAGACGGCACGGTACATATGGTGGGTGATGCTGGGATTGTGGAAAATCTAAAAAAAGGTTTTGAAGCTCCTTTTTTCGGAGAGCCTCGGTTTGTAACTCCGTCAGACGGAGTGGTTTTTTTGTTGGGTCTGCAAGTGCAATTTGAATCGGCTTATGTTGTGGTGAGCGATATTAAGCATCCGAATGTTGAATAATTGAAAATGTGTTTATGAATGAGTCCGGAAAGCCGTCAGTTCCAATAGAAACCGCCATTGCGTCGACTCGCGCAGAGAGTCCTCGTGTTGTTGATGTAGTAGCAGAACAACCAGCGCGTGTTGAAGATCATGGGTATGTTCGCGAGCAACTGTTTCGCGCCCGTGCTTTGGAAGATACGCTTACGCAAATACTCGTGAGTGAGTATGTGAAAGGAGGAGATACGGCATCTTCAAATGAATTGATACAACGTATCAAAATTGAACACGCTTTGAGAGAAGGAGCAACGAGAGAAATTTTTAGAATAAGAGACAGAAAAGACGCAAATGTGATGCGTCCGCCTGAAATGGACATTGAACTTGCAGGCATACAGGATGATGGTTCTGAAGAAAGTGCAAGGGCGCGTAAAGATCTGGAAGCATTGGCGCTTGAAGCAAAGACACTGCGCAGTGAGGTGCAAAAAATTGAAATTAGCGCGACGGAAACGGGAGAAAAGACAGAAGCTGTATTCAAACCGCAAGACGGCGAGCCGCATGTCATGGCTGGCGCGCATGATTTGGGAACACTTACCAACCATGTGCCGCGCGGGCATTTGAGAGAGTGGCTCGCGGGGTTTGTTGCCAAATCGTGCGGTGTGGAACGTGTGGTGCCGCCCACCGTAATCAGAGAAGTGGATGGGCGTGTTGGTTCTGTGCAAGCATGGGCGAAGGGTGAATTGGCTGTTTCTGTTTTTGATTGGGAGCATAAAGCGCAATCGCGCGATATGGAGACCATTGCTTTTCTTGATTATATTCTTGATAATGCAGACAGGCATACATCAAATTTTTTAATTGATAACGATGGCCGATTGTCTGCCATTGATCATGGAGCAATTCTTTCATTGAAACAAGAGAACGGAGCCTTGAGATCTTTTCCGTTGCGAGTAGTAAGCGGCAAACCGATCTCTCAAGAAATGGTAACGCAGATACAAACACTGGTTGATTCCGAAGCGCGCATGGAAGCAGTGGAATCAGCATTTACGTTTGTGCTTGGCGAGGATGCTGGCCCAAAGTTTGCTCAATTTAAAGAACGTGTGGAGGAACTGGCTGGTAATGGGAAATTTCCGGAATACACTCTTAACTTTCAAGAAGATGAAGCGCACTTTACTCCTGAAGAAGACGATGCCGGCGGGGATTCGCTGGTAAGAACCCCGCAAACAGAGATAAGAACCCCGCAAACAGAAATTAAACCACAGCCGGAAGTTCCTGCAACCGTTGTGCGAAAAAAACAGAAAGCGGCATAAGCTCCGCGCGGTGAGGCGTTCTCGCGATTCATTCCGGAGCCACCTTTCTTTTGTTGACTTTAAAGTCATAAGAGTATATTATAGAGGTACTCATTTTTAGCATACTCCATGAACGTATCAGAACTAGCCCGTCAAGTGCGCGTTACACCAAATGAATTGTACGAACTTTTACCCAAGTTCGGTTTTCATATTGGCAGAAGCGCTATTAAGGTAGACGACCGCGTGGCGCAAAAAATTATTCGGGACTGGACGCGCATGATGCGCAACCACAACGAAACGTTGAAAATGGAAAAGGCCGCTGTCGCGCGCAAAGAGCAAGCGGAAAAAGTGCGTGCCGAAGCGCGCACCATAACGTTGCCCAACGTCATTGCGGTAAAAGATTTTGCGGGAAGGATTGGCATGCCGGTTACGGACGTCATCCGCGAGTTGGTCAAAAACGGCATTTTGGCATCGCAAAATGAACGCATAGATTACGCAACGGCAAATATTATTGCCGGAGATTTTGGTTTTAACGTGGAATTGGAAAAAACAACCGCGGAAGAAATTAAAGAAGACGAAGCCTCGCTTGACCGGCTGAAAAATATCTTGGAAGGTCAGCACAAAGACACGCTCTCGCCGCGCGCGCCGGTGGTGGTGGTTATGGGGCACGTTGACCATGGCAAAACAAAACTGTTGGACGCAATCCGCAAAACCAATGTAGTGGCAACGGAAGCTGGCGGTATTACCCAGCATATCGGCGCGTATCAGGTGGTGAAAAAAAACATTCCGCTCACATTTATAGACACGCCGGGTCATGAAGCGTTTACGGTCATGCGCAGCCGTGGCGCCAAGGTGGCGGACATTGCCATTTTGGTAGTGGCGGCGGATGACGGCGTACAGCCGCAGACGCGCGAAGCCGCAAAGATTATTGAAGCGGCAAAGCTGCCGTACATTGTTGCGTTGAATAAAGTGGATAAGCCCGAGGCGGATATTCAAAAAACAAAAAGTCAGCTTTCCGATATTGGGCTTATTCCGGAAGATTGGGGCGGCAAGACCATTTGCGTGCCGGTTGCGGCAAAGACCGGACAGGGGATAGATGAATTGCTTGACATGATTTTGCTGGTGGCGGATTTGGAAAAAGAAAAAATTGTCGCCAACCCCGCGCGCGACGCGGTGGGTACGGTTATTGAGTCCCACATTGATAAAGGCGAGGGGCCGGTGGCTACGGTGCTGGTGCAAAGCGGGACATTGCACCGTAATGATTATTTGGCAGTAAGCGGTGGCCTGTATGGCCGCGTGCGTGCTATGAAAGATTGGCAAAGTCACATGGTTGACTCCGCGCCGCCCGGCATGCCGGTCAAAATTTTGGGGTTCAAAGTTATACCCGCGGTGGGGGACGTTTTGGAAGCGCCAAAAACCGCGGAAGGGTTGGAACGCAAGATGCGCGCGGATTATATGATGCGCGACAGCGCTACGGCGTCTCAAGAAGTGGTAACTGCGCAAACAGAAGAGGCAAAAGATAAAAAATTATTCAAAATTATCATTCGTGCTGACGTTTTGGGGTCGCTTGAGGCAATTGCGGGCGCCCTTGAAAGGTTTCGCCATCCGGAAGTGGGCGTGGAGATTGTAGCAAAGGGTTTAGGAAGTATTACGGAGAGCGAAGTGGGTTCCGCAGGAGCCACCGGCGCGCGGATTTTTGGTTTTCATGTGCCGATTGCGCAGGGTGTGGAGAGGCTTGCGCGCGACAAGGGAGTGGTTATTCAGCATTACAAAATTATTTATGATTTGTTGGATGAAGTAAAGCGCGAATTGCAAAATTTGTTGCCGCCGGAAGTTATTGTTGAAGAGATGGGCGTGTTCAAAGTCATGGCGATTTTCCGCACGGAGAAATCAAACCAGATTGTGGGCGGACGCGTTGAAGACGGCAAATTGCGCCCGGGTTTGAAATTGCGCATGAAGCGCGGCGACGCGTTCTACGGCATGGGTGAGATTGTAAAAGTGCAATCCGGCAAACAAGAAACACAAGAAGTGGTGGCCGGCTCCGAGTGCGGCGTGCAGGTGAAGACTAAAGAAAAAATTGAAATTGACGACGTGTTTGAAGCGTACAGAGAAGAAGTTAAACAGAGGGTGTTGAAGTTGTAGACGCGCTCTTTGTAAAAGCGTATAATAGATGCATAATTTATTATTTTTTTCTATGGAACTCATTCTCAACGAGCAGACATTTGCCAAAGAGGTGTTACAGAGCGCCGAGCCTGTTATGGTGGATTTTTGGGCCACATGGTGCGGACCGTGCAAGACTATGCTTCCTGTGGTGGAAGATTTGGCCAAAGAATTATCCGGCAAGCCATACAAAATTGGCAAGGTGAATGTGGATGAAAACAGTGCGTTGGCCGGGCAGTTTAACGTTATGAGCATCCCCACATTTATATTTTTCAAAGGCGGCAAAGAACAAACGCGTCTTATGGGAGTACAGTCAAAGGACAAATTATTGAAAACATTGGAGGATCTTAAGTAAAAAAATATGTCATTATTCGGATACGCAATCAAAAATCTTGAACGCGCAGGGGAACTGCAAAACATAGACGCACAGGTCATGGAACTTTTGAGATATCCGCGCCGCATCGTACAATTTTCTTTGCCTGTTGCCATGGACAACGGAAAGGTGAAAGTGTTTGAAGGCTATCGCGTACAATACAATAACGCGCGAGGGCCGTACAAGGGCGGCATACGATATCATCCGGAGGCGAATTTGGACGAGGTGAAGGCGCTTGCCTTTTGGATGACAATTAAGTGCGCGGTTGCGGGAATCCCTTATGGCGGAGCAAAAGGCGGCATTAAACTTGACCCCAAAAAATTATCAAAGCGAGAGTTGGAAGCCGTATCGCGCGCCTATGTTCGTGCGCTCAAAGATTTGATTGGGCCACAGACAGATGTGCCTGCTCCGGACGTGAACACCAACGCGACGATTATGGGCTGGATGGTGGATGAGTACATGAGCATTCCGGGCAATGAAGGCAAAAATGGTGTGTTCACCGGAAAGCCGATTGTGCTTGGAGGAAGTCTGGGGCGTGAACAGGCAACCGGCGCGGGCGGATTTTTTGTGCTCATGAATTTATTGAAACGATTGAAAAAAGATCCCAAGAAAACGCGCGTTATTGTGCAAGGCGTGGGCAATGTGGGATATTGGTTTGCCAAATACGCGTTTGACGCGGGAATGAAAATTGTGGGCATGTCTGATTCTCAAGGAGGATTGTATGACCTGCGTGGACGCGGCATGAACCCGGATGAAGTAATGAACACCAAACGCACTAAGGGTTTGCTCGCGGGCGTTTATTGCAAGGGGAGTGCGTGTGAAAGCACAGGGTACAAGAGCATGAGTAATGAGAAATTGCTTGAAATGGAATGCGACATTTTGGTGCCGGCCGCTTTGGAGGATCAATTGAAGGGTGGCAACGCGGCGCGTGTCAAAGCTGATATTGTGTTGGAGTTGGCAAACGGCCCCACCACTCCGGACGCGGACGCAAAGTTTGAAAAACGCGGCGTGATTGTGGTGCCGGATGTTTTGGCCAACGCGGGCGGCGTGGCAACAAGTTACCTTGAGTGGGTACAGAATTTGCAATCATTTTATTGGGAAGAAAAAGTGGTGATAGACCGTATGCACGCGCTTATGGACAGCGCATTTGGCGCGGTGTGGAAGATAAAAGAAAGCAAGAAGACTTCAATGCGCATGGCGGCATACGCGGTTGCGCTTGAACGCATTGCAGAAGCTATTCGCCTGCGCGGGAGAGTGTAAATTGAATTTAAATTGAAAAAGATCGAGCCGCTACTGGCTCGGTTTTTTGTTTTTTGGTATACTATGTATGATGCATTTTTGAATGCACTATATTTTTGTACATTATGCCATGGTGGCTAGTTGTGGTAATCATCGCGTACGCGTTAAACGCGGTCGCGGCAGTCGTAGATAAAGTGTTGCTTTCAAAATCAATCGGAAATCCTGCGGTGTACGCGTTTTACATCGCTTTTTTGAGTATGCTCGGGTGGGTTTTGGCGCCGTTTGGCGTGCGTGTGCCCACCGCGAGCGAGTTTGCGCTCAACATGGGAGCGGGTATTGTATTTACTTTTGCTTTGCTCTTTTTGTTTAAAGGATTAAAGAAAGGCGAGTCGTCGCGCATTACGCCTTTTGTGGGTGCCCTGTCTCCTGTTTTTGTGTGGTTGTTTTCTTATTTTTTGTTGCCGGAACGGTTAGGGGTACAGGAGATAAGCGCGTTGGTTTTTTTGGTGGTGGGGAGCCTTGTGTTGGTAAAGCGCGTTGATAATTTGCGTGCGAGTGGAGGCGGTGGATTTTGCGCGGCATGTGTTTCCGCGGTTTTATTTGGACTTTCATATACACTTACCAAATACAATTTTAACCATCAGCCATTTGTGAGCGCGTTTGTGTGGATGCGCTTGGGCGCGTTTTTGGGCGGGGTGCTTTTGCTTTTGAACGCGCGCAATCGCAAAGATATTTTGCATCCGTCACATAGCGCCACCAAAAATACCGGATGGTTTTTCTTTGGCCAAGCCGCGGGTGCGTGCTCGTTTGTATTGGTAAATTACGCCATTTCTCTTGCCAATGTTTCACTCGTGAACGCGCTTCAAGGAGTGCAGTATGTATTTTTGCTGGTGATGGTGTGGTTTTTATCGTGGATTCATCCTCGACTCATGCATGAGCGAATGCATGGAAAAGCATTAGCTCAAAAAATTATTGCGATTGGCATTATTGGCGCGGGTTTTGCGCTGTTACTATAATTTTATGGAACAAAAACATACAAAAAAAACAGCCCATTGGTGCATATCATGGAAATTGCTCGTAAGTGTCGGCGTGATTTTTGTTATTCTTTTGTGGTGGTTTGGGGATTTTTCCGGTAGCAAACAGATTATTTTGGGTGCAACATTCAGCCAACCATACGCGGAATATCTGGGCAATGATTGGCGCGCAAACTATACCGCGCTCTTAGACGATTTAGGCATTAAACATTTGCGTTTGGTTGCCTACTGGGACAAGATAGAAAAAATACCGGGTGAGTATGACTTTTCCGACATGGATTGGGAGGTAGCGCAGGCGCGCGAGCATAAGGCGAATATCATTTTGGCGTTTGGGCGCAAAGTGCCGCGCTGGCCGGAGTGCTCGGTGCCGCCATATCTGTTGAAAGAAACGGAAAGCGTACAGAATATGGCGCTCACCAAATTTATCAAAGCGTTGGTGGCACATTACAAAAACGAGCCTGCGATTGTGCTTTGGCAGGTGGAAAACGAGCCGTTTGTGGAATGGTTTGGGACATGTCCAAACGTGGATCGTTCGTTTGTAGAAAAAGAGGTTGCGCTGGTGCATGCGCTTGATACGCGCGGCGTCATGAGTACGGACAGCGGAGAGTTGGGATGGTGGTATCGCGAGGGTCAACTTGGTGATTATTTTGGAACCACTTTGTATCAGGTTGTTTGGAATGAGCGTTTTGGATATATGCATTATTATTTTTTCCGACCTTTGATATATAGGATAAAAGCGCTGGTGGCTTTCATCAATCCGCGCCACGCGCTTATTGCGGAATTGCAAGCGGAAAGCTGGTTTCCTAACGGCAATAAAAATATCACCTTGGCCGAACAGAAGCTTTCTATGAATACGGAGCAATTGCTCGCCAATGTGGAGCTCGCGCGCCGTACGGGGTTTGGCGCCGCGTATTTGTGGGGGTCGGAGTATTGGTATTGGCTTAAAGGGCAAGGTGATGATAGTATGTGGAAAGCGGTGAAATCTTTAATACCGTAGCTTGATTTTTTATCTAAAATATGGTATTATTAAGCTACTTGAGGGATTAAAATAGCACCAAAAATTATGTACAATTGGAGTGTTGATTTAAAAAAATTAAAAAAGAATAAAAAAGCATATACCATTTGGAAATTAGAACAAATGGTCAATTTTGGTTTAAATGGAAAAAAGATAAATAAAAAAGAGCTCGTGCATAATTGGGACAACCTTTCTCTTGACCCCGCAAAAAAGCGGTTTCTCTCGTTTTTACTATGGGGAAAACAATCTTGAGTGTTGCGCAACAAAATATTCTTGATGCGCTTGCTTCTAATCAGGTGATTTTTAATAATTTTTATCTGACTGGCGGCACTGCGTTGGCGGAATTTTATTTGCATCATCGTTTTTCAGAAGATTTAGATTTTTTTAGCGAGCATGAGGTTGACCAGCTCGCTATCCAGACGGTGTTCAAAATAATTTCCCACAAAACGCATATTAAAAAAATTGATTTTGAGCAGAGTTTTAATCGTAATTTATTTTTTCTTCATCTGCCGCATGAAATAATTAAAACAGAATTTACATATTTTCCTTTTCTGCCCATCGCGCAAAAACATATTAAAGGGAAACTGACTATTGACAGTTTGTTGGATATCGCCGTGAATAAGATTTTTACTATTTATCAGAAGCCGCGTTTGCGCGATTTTATTGATTTGTATTGCATCATACAAAAAGAGCAGTACTCACTCAATGATTTGATTAGAAAGGCTCAAATCAAATTTGATTGGCATGTTGATCCGGTACAGCTGGGCAGTCAGCTTCTTAAGGTTTCCGAATTAAAAGATGCACCACGCATGATTAAGAAGATTAATATGCTCGCAATTTCTAAATTTTTTATGAATGTGTCGCGTAGTTTACAAGGGGATATATTGCAATGAAAGGCTATTATTTTAAGACAAAATTCGTGAAAATGGGGAAGTGGTTTTTGCTTCCCGCGGATTCTGAAACATGGAAGACAGAGGAGACCGTTCGCCTGTTCAGAAAAATGTTTGGCGTGGGCAATGGACAGCTCATTATTTTTACGTTGAAAGACGGATTTTTTCATAACTACATCCCCGCCGATTATTTTGAAAAGTTGTCCGCCTGTATCAAACGCATCAACGGCCGCGATTACAAAAAATTGGAGCGTTTATTAAAAACTTTTTATGCGTTTAGATTGAAATTTAGATCGGCAATTACCTGTGCAGTGGTAAAAGATTACAAAAAATTTTCAACTGCCGCGCTGATTGCGCGGTATCGGCATAATCGTAGCTGGGTGCATCGCGCGGCGGTGTATGATCAATTTGGATGGTTGGCGGAAGATTGCTGGACGCCCCTTATGGATGAGGTGCTTATAGATACACTGCATCTTAAAAAAGGATCGGACGAGTATCATCGCGTATTGTTTGCGCTCACCAAGCCGGAGGGAATTTCAACCACTTTAAAAGAAAAGCAGGCGGGTTTGCAAGAAACACTCGCAATCAAGAAAAAAACACAAACCATAGAACGAGCGAGCAAAAAACTTGCCCGCGCCTATGGCTGGATGCCGGTGTTCACATACGGGACGCCGTGGGACGCGGAACACTACATGAATGAGCTTGGCTCACTCGTGCAACAAGATATTGGGGCGCTTGAAAAAGAATATAGCGCGCTCAAGAATTATTCCGTTATCCGTGCGCGTGAAATTAAGGAGATAGTGAAGGCGTATCATATTACACCGCGCGATCTGCATGTTTTTTCTGATTTTGGCGTGGTGATAGATACGCATAACGAGGCCGAGTATCTGGTGAGTTTGGGCGGGTTTTATTTATTGCCGATGTATAAAGAAATTGCGCGCCGGCTTGGGCTTTCCGTAAAGCAGGTGCGCACATTGTATGAGGAGGAGATTATTTTGGCATTGCGCGGGAAGATTGACCCATTAAATGTGCTTCATAAGAAAAGCACGGTCTTTGGATATGGCTATGATCACACCATGACAAAGCGCACGAATTTTACGAGTTCCGAGGCGCGCACGTTGTTGACTTTTATGGAGCGGAATGTTGAGCACGCGCAAGGTTCAAACGAGGCGCAGGGTGTTTGCGCGAGTCCGGGCACAGTGCGCGGCGTGGTGCGCATTGTAATGACGCCGGAAGAAAATGATAAAGTAAAAAAAGGGGATATAATGATTGCGCATGCCACCACAGTTGATTATCTGCCGGCAATGAAAAATGCTGCGGCGATTGTGACGGAAGTTGGCGGGCTCACATGCCATGCGGCGGTTGTCTCTCGCGAGTTTGGAATCCCCTGCGTGGTGGGGTTAAAAAATGCGACCAAAAATTTTAAAGACGGCGATCGAGTGGAGGTTGAAGCGAGCAAGGGAGTGGTAAGGTGCGTGAGGTAATAAGGCGAAGCTTTTCAAACTCATTTTTTCGTGCTAGAGTATAGACATATAGTAAAATATAATTTTATGAGAGAAGAAGTCATCCTTTCAAATCAATTTAAAGTTATTATTGAACGCGATGAAGACGGGTACTTTGTGGCATCTGTCCCAGCCCTGCCGGGTTGCCATACGCAAGCAAAAACTTTGCCTGAACTTATGAAGCGTGTCAAAGACGCAATCAAGTTATGCCGTCTGGTTGCTAAAAAAGATGCGCGATATCGTGAAAAGATAAAACGGTTTGCATACGAACCGTCGTTCATCGGTATTGAATTTGTTACAGTGTAGTTATGGGAAACCGTCTTCCCATGCTCAAATCGCGTGATATTATACGTGCGGTTAAATCTTTAGGTTTTGTGCAAGTACGACAAAGCGGTTCCCATATTTTTTTTCAACATTCTGACGGGCGCACAACTTTGGTTCCAAATCATGGAGGAGAAGATATAGGCAGAGGATAGTTACGACAAATTTTGAGGGAGGTGGAAATAACCCCGGATCAGTTTTTGGAATTACTATGAGTATCTACGACCACAAAAAAATTGAAAAAAAGTGGCAGAAATATTGGGAAGAACATGAACTTTTTAGAGCGCGTGATGATTCTCCCAAGCCAAAGCTGTACACGCTGATAGAATTTCCTTATCCGTCTGGAGAAGGTTTGCATGTGGGGCATCCGCGGCCGTACACCGCCATGGATATTATTAGCCGCAAGAAGCGCATGGACGGGTATAATGTGCTTTATCCAATCGGTTGGGACGCGTTTGGTTTGCCCACAGAAAATTATGCCATCAAAACCGGACAGCCACCCGCGCAGGTGACCAAAAAGAATATCGCCAACTTTACGCGCCAGATTAAGAGCCTTGGCATATCATTTGATTGGTCGCGCGCGGTCAACACTACGGATCCCGCGTATTACAAATGGACGCAGTGGATTTTTTTGCAATTGTTCAAGCACGGACTTGCGTATAAATCAAAAATTGCGATCAATTGGTGCATTAATTGCAAAATCGGCTTGGCAAACGAAGAAGTGGTGGGCGGTGTGTGCGAGCGGTGTGGCGGTCCGGTGGAGAAACGATTAAAAGATCAGTGGATGCTTGCTATAACCAAGTACGCGGACAAACTGCTTGAAGGCTTGCAAGAAGTGGACTATGTCCCGCAAGCGCGGACCCAGCAAGAAAATTGGATTGGCAGGAGCGAGGGCGCGGAGATTGATTTTAAAATTCAGGGGAGCGACCGGAAAATCCGCGTGTTTACCACGCGGCCCGATACGTTGTTTGGCGCCACGTATATGGTGCTCGCACCGGAGCATGAATTGGTTGGACAATTAAAAGAGAGTATTTTAAATTTGAAAGAAGTTGAAAAATATATCGCGAGCGCGAAACGGAAATCCGATTTAGAGCGCACGGAATTGCAGAAAGAAAAAACAGGGGTGGAACTCTGCGGCGTGCGCGCGGTTAATCCGGCAAACAACGAAGAAATTCCGGTGTGGGTGGCGGATTATGTGCTTGGCGGATATGGCACCGGTGCCATTATGGCTGTGCCGGCGCATGATGAACGGGATTGGGAGTTTGCGAAAAAATATAATTTGCCCGTGCGATACGTGGTTCGCCCTGTATCTGTTGACAGTACCAATCCTCCACGCGAGGAAAAACAATTGGATCATTTGAAAAAATTTTCAGCGTTTGCAGGTGTTGGGATTTTGATGAACTCCGGTTCGTTTAATGATTTGGATTTTGAAACAGCCAAGTGGAAAATAACAGAGGAGGTCGGTGGTCATAAAAAAATCATGTACAAACTGCGCGACTGGGTGTTTTCTCGTCAGCGTTATTGGGGTGAACCAATACCGCTTGTGTTTTGTGAGGCGTGTGCAAAATCTCACAAGGGAGAATCTGTGGGTGAACAAACGAACCATGGATGGATTCCGTTGCCGGAGAGTGAGTTGCCTTTGAAATTGCCTGCGGTGAAAAAATATGAGCCTACGGATACCGGAGAGTCTCCGTTGTCCACAATGAGCAAATGGGTAAACACAAAATGTCCACGCTGTGGGGGAGCCGCGCGGCGGGAAACAGACACTATGCCCAACTGGGCGGGCTCAAGCTGGTATTTTTTGCGCTATATTGATCCGCACAATGAAAAGGAATTTGCGAGCATGGAGGCGCTTAAAAAATGGATGCCGGTGGATTGGTATAACGGAGGGATGGAACATACGGTTTTGCATTTGTTGTATTCCCGTTTTTGGAATCAATTTTTGTTTGATATTGGTGCGGTGCCCGTGCGGGAGCCATATAAAAAACGCACCTCGCATGGCATGATTCTGGCAAAAGGCGGAGAAAAAATGAGCAAATCAAAAGGCAATGTGGTGAATCCTGACGATATTGTGAAGCAATATGGCGCGGATACTTTGCGTGCGTATATTATGTTTATGGGGCCGTTTGATCAAGCGGTTGAGTGGGATCCGCAGAGTTTGGTGGGGGTGCATAGATTTTTGGAGCGCGTATGGACAACAAGTGAACGCGTGAGCAATGACGCGTCATGCCCAAAAAATATCATACGGCAGGAGCATCAAAGTATTAAAAAAGTAGGGGAGGAGATTGAAGCAATGCGTTTTAATACCGCGGTGGCGCATCTCATGACTTTTTCCAATACGCTCTACAAGCTGGAAAAGGTGCCGCGTGCGGCTTATGAGACTTTGCTTGTCTTGCTTTCCCCATTTGCTCCGCATGCGTGTGAAGAGTTGTGGGCTCTGCTTGGGCATACATCTTCAATTACAGAAGAAAAATGGCCTGAATTTGACAGCGCGCTTTTGGAAGAAGAAACATTTGAATTGGTTATACAGATCAACGGCAAAATCCGTGATAAATATATTGTTTCATCCGGTATCACGGAAGAAGCGTTGCGCGCGGAAGTTTTAAAGCGCCTCAAAGTGGAAGCGATTCTCAACGGGGCGGAGCCTAGGCAGTTTAGATATATTCCCGGAAAACTCGTGAGCATTGTGGCATAATATGTATGCGCATAAAGGAGGAGGTGCGTAATTTTTTGGCAAATCTATATGCGTCGCGTTCAAAGAAGTTCATGCTTTTGAACGCGGCTTTTTTGATTGGCGTTATACTCGCGAGCCTGTTTTATGCGGGGAGAAGTGCGTTTATTCCACTTTATATATGCGCGTGGATTGGGGCGATTGTGTGTCTGTTTTTGCGTTCTCGCGTGTACAGAATGCTTTTTATAATTGTAGCAATCGGAATACTCGCAGGGATAGCGCGTTTTGTCATAAGCGAACCCACGCAGACCGCGGAGCACATAAAATTTTACAACGGCTTGTTTGCCACGTTTGTTGGCGTGGTAGGCGAAGAGCCCAAAGCAAGTTTTAATCAAAAACAAAAATTTTTAGTTGAAGTTGAACATGTGGAACGCGTGAATGACGCGCATGTGCAATTGTCTGATTCAGTCATTGGCACGGTGGCGGTGTATGCGCCGCAATTCCCCGCACGGAAAGCGGGAGATGAGTTGGAGGTAACATGCGCGTTGCAAGACACGAGCGAGTTTGGAAAAGGCGCACAGGCGGAAAAGCTTCACAAAGATGGAGTGTGGGCGGTGTGCGACGACGCGCGCATACGTGTGCTCGCGGAAAATCGTCTTGCGCGCGGCGCCGGACTCTTGAACACATTTCGTACTCAAGTGGATGCGCACGTGCAGGGGCTTTTTAATGAGCCTTATGCAGGGCTTTTGGGAGGTATTTTATACGGCGCTCGCGCTGGCGTATCGGCACAACTGCTTACTGACTTTCAACGAACAGGATTATCTCATGTAATGGCAATCTCGGGTTACAACATTACCATTATGGTAACCGCTCTCTCAATCCTCGCGGTCTACACGGGAATGCGGCGCCAGCACGCATTTTGGATATTGACCGGCATGTTGATACTGTTTGTGATATTTACCGGAGCATCCGCCTCCGTGGTGCGCGCCGGAGTAATGGGTTTTTTGGTTTTGCTCGCGCGGCAGATGGGGCGCGGAAGCGCCATTACACGCGTGCTTTTGTTGAGTGCGTCAATCTTGGTTTTGTTCAATCCGCGCGTACTCATGTTTGATGTTGGCTTTCAGCTTTCATATCTCTCAACAGTGGGGTTGGTGTACGGAGTTCCTCTGCTGGAAAAAATTTTTGATCGCGTTCCGGAAATGTTTGGGTTAAAAGAAATCACTCTCTGCACCGCCGCGGCGCTTATTGCAACGACGCCGCTCATCTTGTATCAATTTGGGCGCTTTTCATTGATCGCTCCGGTTGCCAATCTTTTGGTGTTGCCGTTTATACCCATGACCATGGCATTTGGTTTTGCCGCACTGATTTTGAGTTTTATTTGGACACCTCTCTGTGCTGTTTTTGCTTGGATTGCATGGGTGCCGCTCGCGTATATTGTACAAGTGGTTTCAGCCTTATCACGGCTTGAATTTTCTTCATTTTCTTTGCGTATCGCGCTTCCAGTAATGGCGGCATATTATATTTTGATGATGTACGTTGTGTATGTGCAAACAAAAAAGTTAAACGCTTTATGAAACAACGCTTGTTGTATCTTCTTGCCTTGCTTGCCATAGCCGCAACAGTGGTTATTGGAAAGTCATGGCAAAATTTTGCTCCGCAGATTCATGCGCGCACGCCGCAACACGTGCTTACCATGCGCGCGTTTGATGTTGGTCAAGGCGACGCGACGCTTGTTACCACACCCTCGGGTAAAACCATATTGATAGACGGCGGACCGAACGACGCGGTTATGGACAGGCTTGGGCGCGCATTGCCGTTTTTTAAAAAAGACATTGACTTGATGATTCTTACGCATCCGCACGCGGATCACGTAACGGGACTGGTGGGCGTACTCAAACGCTACAATGTAAAAGAAATTTATTATACCGGCGCCGTGCACACCAGCAGTGTGTTTATTGAATGGCTCAAAATGATTAAAGAAAAACAGATACCCATGCATGTAATTTCTCACAAAGAAGAAATACAGTTTGACGAAGGGGTAAAACTAATATTTTTATATCCGGATCATGAACTGGCAGGGGTTGAAGACGCGTCAGAAGAAAAACGCGGGCAAAAGAAAAATAATTTGAATAACACATCTATTGTTTTTAAACTTACCTATGGGCGAACACAATTTTTGTTCATGGGGGATGCGGAAGTTCCGGTTGAGGAAACGCTCCTTGCGAGCGGTGTTGACCTGCGTGTGGATGTTTTAAAAGTGGGGCATCATGGGAGCCATTCGTCAACAAGCGAAGAATTTTTGAAAGCAGTCTCTCCGCAGTATGCAACAATTTCTTGCGGGCGCAATAATGATTATGGGCATCCGCATTTGAGCACCTTGAAAAGGCTTGAGCGTTTTGGCGTGCATGCGTATCGGACAGACACAGAAGGTGATATTGTAATTATGAGCGATGGAGAAAAAATTATTGCGCCCTAGTACTGTGATCATCTTGACAGTAATGGTGGTTTGTATTACTTTGTCAGGCGGTACAAAAATTATTCGCTCCTTTCTCTAAAAAACCACGCATTTCAAAACCCGCACGCATCATATCTGATGTGTGTTTTTTTATTTTCATTGATATGAGTTAAGTGTCTTTGGGCATGATGTTGTGTTGCCAAGAAATAAAAAACCACTCCGTTTAGAAGTGGGAATGCGAAGCGATTTTGGTTTAGTAAAAATCGCCTCACAAGGAAAAAAAGTTGAATGGTGGTTGTTGCGTCGCTCGTACTTGTAACAGGTTAAGCGGTTGTCTCTGTCTTTGGTTGCGGCTTGGCATTCCTGATTGTGTAAGCCAACACGAGCCCGATGCCTGCAAGCGGCAACATGGCCAAAGGCCAGCCGTACCAGTTTTCAACGACTTTTGCAGCCGCGTCCGCACCTTTTGGCAGGATATTGGCATAGAGGAGCGCTTGCGCTCCGGTGCCAAGATAAACAAAGCCATCAATGATGCCAACAGCAACACCCACATTTTTCGTGCCGCCGAAGTCCATGCTGGCAGTACCGGAGAGCATGCCATGTACGCCGATGACAGCAAGCGACATGAGCGCGGCCACCCACCCGAGTTCTGGCGTACCAAGGATGGTGAACATGACGAGTATGCCTACGAGCATGAGCCCGTAGAGCGCGATCGCCACAGGAGCGCGCCGTGATTGGAACACATGGTCCGAAATGATGCCAGCGAACACACCGCCAAGTATTCCTGCGACGCACAGTGACAGACCCCAGTTGTGGTACACGAAATTCTCGGTCGTGCCGATGGACTTCGCGAAGAACCGGTACATCTGCATTATGGACTGCCGCAGGAAGCCGGAGCAGAACTCAATCAGCGCGATTGTCACGATGATTTTATTCTGCATCATCATTTTGAATACCGCAACTGCCCCGAGCCGCGGACCGGAATCGCCTTCTGAAGCATCGCCTGTTCTGATGTTCGCGTATCCGGCATCGTTTGGCTGATCGCGAACGAAGAGGAAGCTTGCAATCCACATCGCGGCAAGTGCCAGCCCAGGGGCGACAAACGCCCAGTGGATGGACAGTGCTTTGATGATGGCGTAGCTCCAATCAAACGCGAAGTAGATGCCGAGCGAAATGAGGATGCCGAAGATCGCTCCGAACGTGCCGCGTTCGCGCACATGGAACCAGTGCGCGTTCACCTTCACGACAGCAACCGCACCGAAGCTCTGGAAGTACATGTTCGCGATGTAAAGGAATACGAGCGACCAGAACATTGTTGAATCCGAAATCTGCCCACTCTGTTTGGCCCACACCGCGAGACCCATGAGGAGGTTCGCGATAGCGGCGCCGAACGAGGCGGCAAGTATGGAGAATCTTCCTCCCTTTCTGTCAGTGAGCGGGCCGTTCACGATGAACGAGAGGCCATACACCACTGTCCCGGCGCCAAAGATCCAGTTGAAGTCTTGGATCATCTCCGGACTGCCGAGGGCTTGCATGCCCACTTGCAGGTTGTAACGCCCCCAGTACAGGAAGGCGTAGGTCATGCCCAACACGAACCAGTGTCCCGCCCACGTGATAATGTCATAGGGTGAGCAAAGTTAAAATGTCATAGCTAACCGATTTTGTGTCATAATTGGTCTAGATTAAAATAATTAATTTAGACCAAATAATATGGGACAGAATCAACTAATAACTATGACTAATAAAGAAACCAAACGTTTCAATATCATTAATAATTTAAGAGCAAACAAAATCGATGGTAGCGAAGCTGCCAAACAACTTGGTCTGTCTGTAAGACAGACCAAGAGGTTAAAAGCTAAAGTTAAATTGTTGGGGATAAAAGGAATAATCCATGGTAATCGTGGAAAAACAAGCCACAACAAAATCGACGCCAAGATTCTAGAAAAAACCAAAGAACACTTACAAAAAACCTACCACGATTTTAATCCCTTGTTAGTTCAGGAACATTTAAGAGATGACCACAAAATCCAGTTAAGCAAGGAAACAGTCCGGCAAATAATGATAGGTGAGAAACTATGGCTGCCAAAGAAGAAAACCAATGTTAAAAAACATTTCTGGCGAGAAAGAAAAGATAATTATGGCGAGATGGAACAATTTGATGGTAGCTATCATAATTGGTTTGAAAGCAGGAATGAAACAGTTGTTGGTTTGGAGCAGTGTCTACTCCTGTCAGTGGACGATGCCACCGGCAAGATAACAGAAGGCGTGTTTGAATACAACGAAGGCGTAATTCCGGTATTTAAGTTCTGGAAGGGGTATTTT
>Ga0075967_129_pt1 | contig 21144 bp, 21 predicted proteins | sample RifGroA2_FD_67993 | JGI IMG/M metagenome (GOLD analysis project Ga0075967, IMG submission 67993) | Parcubacteria (Magasanikbacteria) bacterium GW2011_GWA2_45_39
TGGAAAAGCATGAGTGCGCCTACTGTCTCGATCGGCGATCCGGATTCTTTCGTGGATCAGTCGAAAATAACCTACCTTTCGGCAGAAGAGTTCAAAAAACTTTTGGCTCAAAATACTCTCGCTCTCTTCATCCTTGACGTACAGGCAGAAGACAATTTCAAGAAAAGACACCTGGTAGGATCTGCCAACATCCCTCTTGATCAGTTGGAAAAACGCATCGGTGAAGTTCCTGCCGGAAGACATATTGTCGTCTATGGCGAGAATGACCTCGCCTCCTTCCAGGGCGGTGTCCGTCTTTCCGATCTGGGAATCTATTCCGCGCGTACCCTGACCGGCGGAAAATACCTTTCTCCATTGTCAGGACTGCCGCTTGAGCCGTAGAAATTCATTTTATGACCTACGCGTCTAGTTTCTTTTCCTCCTCCCCTTTCTAAGGGGAGGATTGAGGAGGGGTTGGAGAGTTTTATTCTAACCTCCCCCTGCCCCTCCTTGGAAAGGAGGGGTGGAATAACTTTAATTTACGTAAGTTCTATACAAAACAAAAAAGAAAAGACGCCAGAGTAATTTCGGCGTTTTTTCTTTTTTCTTGCTGTTGTTTACCCTATCACCGCTAAGATGTCCTTATAGCTGGTAATAAGATATTCTTCGCCATCGATTTTGACTTCTTCGCCTCCGTAACGCCGGAAAATGACTTTCTGGCCTTTCTTGACTTTGATCTTGTCGCTTTCCCCTGCTGCCATCACTGTTCCGAGCTGAGAGCGTTCTTGGCTCGCGGTATCATTATAGGAAAAATGGATGCTCTCGTCAACCCATTTTATAGCAAGACTACTTCCTTATTTTGAATTTGAAAAGTATACGTGCTAAAGAACTTTTTTACTTTTAAGCTCTTGAAACATTACGACTGATCGTTCAAGACCAGATATTTTCAGCGCATCCACATCCTGAGAAGCACTCAATCGTTTAACTGCAACATAGGCGAAATTTTGGGGCACTCGTTTTTCAAGTTTTTTACCTACAAGAAGTGTTTTAACCTGGCTGTCATCCCTATAGAATCTATCTTTTAGAACATCAAGAATCGTCTTTGCCATATTATCCACGTCTCTCCTGCTATATTCTTTGTCAGAAGCAAAATATTGAATGATGAAAACAAAAACTTCCCCATCACTGGGAAATTGTTCATTCTGTGTTAGCCGTAAATCAAGCGTGCTACCAAGAGTTCTTTTAAAAACAGCGAGCCCTTCTTTTTCTGTTTTTCGCACCTGCCCGCCAAATCCATCACTATGGTGAGCTTCTTGCGTAGCAGGAATTATTTCACCAACACCGAAATCAAAATCTATCGAGGTTAATGGTTGTTTTTTAGACATTACCGCTTTGGAGTTTTTGTAAAGAAATGAACCCCTTCTTTTGTTTTAACTTTTTGAACCGCATCAAAAGAAACCGCTTTCCCTGTTTTGGTATAGAAGTTGACCACAACCGGCTCTTTATGAGTTTTGGTTGCAATAAAGAAAACTGGAGTTTTGGTTGTTTTAGCCATATGTATATACTACACGTTTATGATATTTTTCACAACTCCCGCACAAGAGGCGTCTCCTCAACAAAAAAAGTTATAGTTTCGTCATTTACGTAATCAGTTACATAACTATTAAAGGTACCTGACCCCTTTTCTTTTCTCTATTAGCTTTACTTGCCAGTCATCTGACATGGTGATTTGCCACCGAGCGTTTTATGTGGGAAATAATTCCAGGCGTCAGTAATCACATCAATGATATCTTGTAACTCGACTGCTCCCTGCCCATTATCCAACATAGCGATGATATCCGTCATGGTATCTGTACCTTCTTCGTAATAAATTGCGCTCCTAATATCTTCCACATCGAAATCGCTCTTGGTTTCTGTTACAAAAGCAGACAGTTTTTTCTCGATCTCTTTTCTTTTTTCCAAAGTGTTTTCCGACGGACAATCATCAAGAAAAATATGATCGCCACGAGTTACATCGGCCCATAGTAGCTCCAGGCTTTTATAGACAGACGGTTTCAAATCACCGACATAGTCGGCAGAGTCTCGATTCTTATCATAATATTTTTCTATCAAAGTCTGGATCTCTTTCACATACTTTGCGTACTGTTTTACCGCATTTTTCTGCTCCGCTTTCCGCTTCACAGTTAGTTTCTCGACAAAAGGATTTACCCGGCTTGTAAGTGAGACATAGAGCCAATCGGCCGTTTTCCGAATTGATTCGCGTACATACCCATCCGGGTTCTGGATAAGTTTGAGAACAAAATTCTTCAAAGTATCAAAATATTTATCCGAGAGAGCCAAGAAAAACAAGCTTAAACCAGAAGCAAAAGCCGCTTGATTTTTCGGCGACTGTATTTCATCAAATCGTCTGATGTATTCCAACGCCAAAGGTGCACATTTTTCGAACTCTTTTATATCGCTGTGCCAAAGTCTTTCAATTTCTCGCTTTGCTACCTTGAACTTGCTTGGCGAGCCAAACGCCAACATTTGAAGCATCCTCTCTAGCTCATCTTTTATTTTCTTCGCACTCTTCATATCTTCTTATAAAAATTTCAGTATTGCGACATACCAACATTCTCAAGTATGTTAGGATGTTGTAGCTTGTTGGAATGTTTTCAGAAACTTGGCAAACATCCGGCCGTACGGTGATAAGCTATGTTCGACGAATCTGCCATGATACTTCTTGTTGATCAGGCCAGCCTGGGAAAGCCGCCGCGTGTGCTCCCCGATCGTCTTTTCGTTCGTACCAAGATCCTTAACTATTTCTTCCAAGGTGATGCTTTCACGAGCCGCAATCAAAAGTAGTATGTCAATCCGGTGATGATTGGCCAGACCCTTGAGATGACGTTCCATCTGTTTGGCTGTTTTCATTTTTTTCATGGATGCATTATAACACTACATACCAACATACTCCAGTATGTAAGGATGTTGTTATTGTGGAATGTGTTTGGAAGAAAAGCTATCAATTTTTTCTGACACCGCGCTCCTCCTGTCCGCCCCTCCTCTGCATATATTGGTTTTACTTGAAATAAGATCCAGACTTAGGATTTAAGGCAAAAAGAAGACGACCTCTGAGACGGATCGTCTTAGCTTCGATTGAAGCAGCCTGGAGATCAACGGTGTTATCTGTGCAGGAACTGATGATAGACCGGATGCCCAGGTATGTTCTCGAGCGTGAACACTCGTTCGTTTGAAACCGGAAATTGGTGAATCCCATCGCTTGTCAGCATCGTAGGAACACCGTTTGCAACCCTGAGCCGATTCACCTGCGCCGCTTTTTCCATCAAATGCTTTTCCTGAATGGGGATACTGACAACTCCCCAGACAACCTCCTGCCATTCGATGACCCGCAAGACGAACACATGGTTACGGGGTGTCCCCGGCTTGAAATAGTTGAATTCCAGCGTCTGAAAACAATCGGCCACACCTGGACGAGGAGGATTCAACATCCCTACGTAATGGATGAAACTCGGGATTGCAAAAAACCTTTGCAGATCCTCATCGGATTCGTCGATGAGAACTCCATTATCCTTGGCAATGGACATCGTTACCTCCCCTATAAGGAACTTTCCCTTTTCGCTAGGGAATAAAGCGATTGCTAGTAATTCTAGTAACAAAACATAATAGCATATATTATGAACTTTGTCCATACCAAAAAGAGGCTCCCAAGCCTCTTCAAATCGCCACATCGGATTTCATAGTCTATCAGTTTTCTCGAAAAAAGATACCTGTTTACCCGCCTCTGGGAGAACCCCTTTTCTTTTCATACCAACATACTCCAGTATGTAAGGATGTTGTTATTGTGGAATGTGTTTGAAGAGAAGGCTATCAATTTTCTCTGACACCATGATCCTCCTGTCCGCCCCTCCTCCGAATATATTGGTTTTCTCTAAAAATGTACTTGACCCATTTTCTTCTCTTTTCTATTTTTCTGTATCTGTACTAATTACCCCCGCTTCGATGTGAGCTACAACTACAAGATAGAAGTATATTAATAAGTGAGCCATCTCTATGTTACACTCATTAGTTTTGATAAATCCATGAGCTATTTTATGTCGCAAGTTATAACCCAATTGATCAAAAAGAACAAACTTTAATTGTGCGCACAAGTCTTTTCCCCACATATTCTGAAATTCCGCGGCATCTAGCTTATCTGCGGAAAGTAATTTCATCTGCGTAGATATATCTTTATCTCTATTCAAAGCTATTACGTCAATGCCTAGTTTTTCGGAAAGAAAGAGAAAAACAGACTCGAATTGTGGCACAAGGATATGAAGAGAGGAAACATAATCCTTTGCAAAGTATCTACTTACACCAACCTCTATGATTCTAAAATTTTCCTCGGGAAACAGTTTAGAAGATTTCAAGTAACTCAATAACCCCTTCTCATTCAAACCCGCTTTCTCTAATTGCTCAAATATTCGATTCAGGTATATACCACTAATTAGCCCTTGGGATATGGAGTATATTTGATTTAACCATGCATATTCTGCATTTGAACCACCTTTTACTACATGTCCATCTTGAGAAATAGTAAAGTGAGAAACCAAGGCAAGCATGACTGGCTGATTCTTTTGAGCCGTAGCACGGATTTCCTCAAACTTTGGATATAAGTGTGGGTGTATTCCTATAATTCGAAGACTATCAATGATACTCTCACGAACGACTGATTTGATCACCTTATCTATATCTGCGTTCGGTATCTTTTGTTCAAAATTGAATTGCTTAAACGATGCCTCTGCCTTTTTATTCATTTCAACCATTTCCTTTTTACATTCTTTTATCAGCAACGAATCGCCTGCGTCTCTCGCCAAAACAAGTGCGTCCTTATAATGTATAGCCGCCAAAAAAAAGTCACTGGATGTCGCCGCTTTTTTAGCGATCTTTATTTTTTCTCCTAGAGAGTCAATTTTACTATTTTTCATGATAAAATCTTTTTGATATCCGCGCTACTCTTTTTAACAGATTCCTCAATTTCTAACTTCAACATTTTTGTTTCTTTCTTTATATCTTCTTCTTTCAATTTATACCGGACTGCTGATATAAATGGTCTCATCAATCTCGCGCCCAATGGTTGATCATGTTTTATATGTATTCGGATTCGCGCTATCAAATTAATAGTTTTTTCCTGGAAATTAACCAGAAATAACCTTATATATTCTAGATTTTCTGACAATACATCTGCATTAACTTTATACTCTTGAGGGGTAATATTTCTCTGGATAAGTGCATTTTTAATATCCTGATAGCCAGATGACATTGTTTCAATATCATCATTTATTTTTCTGATCTGGTAATTATAAGAAAACAGCTCATTGAGTAATGCTAAATTACATAGATTCTCATAGTGATTTCTATCTATTTTCAAGGTATGCAAATTATTGAAATATACATGCCCCAATTTTATAGTCTTAATAAACGGTGGAAGTATATACAAATCATCATGAATTATCCCGCCGATCTCATTCAACTGAACTTCTAGATTAACCAAAGAATTATAGTGTTTCACTTGACGCTCATAAACTTTCGTTAAAAACTCACCAAGTCTTAGAAACAAAAAGGCAAAAAATGCTCCTGCAAATGCGCCAAAACCATTTAAAAGTAGTTCACTTGTATCCATAAATTACTTCCCTTCAACAATTTTTATTTCCTCTTCTGTAAGACCATATAATTGATAAACTTTCTGATCTATCTTTTTGTCCGTTTTTTCAATCTCCTCTTTTATTTTTAGCCATTTTTCAGAATTATCTTCCTCCACCTTTAACCCTTTGTAAAGAAGAAGCATCTTTTCCCCAAAATCCTCCAATTCTTTATATTGGACTTTACTCTTGCTATCACCACTCAACTTTCTTATTGGAATTTGACTCGTATATATCTTTTTAAATTGCAGGTAACCGTTTTGTACATGGGATTCCTCAAATTTATTTCTAAAATAGTACGACAGCAATCTTGAATTTAATACTGCAAGCAAAAAATACAGGCTGTACTCCCCTATAGGTTGGATTGAATACACCTTATTTAGGGTATAATATTCCTCCTCATCTAAATAACATTCAATATTCAAAGCAATCTCCCGCAACAAGATTTTTGGAAACTCAAAATATTTCGGATCTATAAGATTAGCGTATTCCCCGCGGGACCTATCAATAAGACTCTTATCATAACGTATGTACTTCCCATTCCATTTAAGCCAGTATCTGTGGCAATCCTTTCCAGCTAATAGCTTCTTACACGCCTGATCGATTGGCGAATCTGTAATCAATTTTTTTCTAATATTCCCTGTATGAATAGTTTCTTTTATCGTAACAATCTCTCCGAGCTTTACAGATTCAACCTCAATCTTCTGAAAAAAATCCGGATCCTTTTTTAGGATAAAGTTTTTCGTTCCTGTCTCTTTGATCTGATCTTGTTCAATAAAAATTACATTCTGTTCATGAGAAGTGCCTTCACTATCGAATCTAAAAGAATGAACTATGTTACCCTGATTTTTCTCTTCTTTCTCAAGAATTACTATATAAGGATATGTTGACGCATCTTTAAAAACGTTAATATTTGAAACATCAATTATAGAAATTATTTTCGTTTTTTCCAAAATCACTTCCCGTATTTTTTTCCCGTAATCAGCGACAGTAAACTTATTTGAAGTGATAAAACCAATCCGGCCATTATCTCTCAAAAGGTTTATCCCTAGCTCATAGAAAAGCTGATAAATATCGTACTGACCATCTGCAGAAATATACTTTGTTTTAAAAAACTTCTTATCGCTCTCTGGTAGCTCACGGTTACGAATATAAGGTGGGTTACCAATCACAACATCGAATCCACCCTGTTTGAAAACTTCAGGAAATTTTTCTTCCCAGTTAAAAGGATTTTTATCTCGAAAATTTTTACCAAAATACTTCTTTAATTCTTTATCAGTACCCGATATGAGCGAGTTCCCATTTTTAATATTAGCTTCCAGATTCGGAAGCTTTAGTTTTTCATCAAATGTTTGGAGAAGAAGGTTAAGACGTGCTAACTCTACGGCTTGCTGATCAAGATCAATTCCGTAGATATTATTCTTGAGAATTTGAATTTTAGTATACACGTCTTTTTTTGCCCCAAATGACTCATATTTATTAAGAATCAGCTGAAAAGCTACAACGAGAAAAGAGCCGCTACCACAAGCCGGATCCACTACTTTTATTTTTTGTAAATCTTGAATGTTTTTGCATTTATCCAATACTGGGCCTAAAGTATTTTTGACAATGTAGTTTACAATAAACTGGGGAGTATAGTATATTCCATGTTCCTTTCTCTTTTTTGCATCCTTGCCTAATTCCACTACTTCTCCAAAAAGATTAGTCTTTTTCGGAGCTTTTTGCATCTTATAGCCGAGATAGTTCTCATAAACACTGCCTAGAACATCGGCTGGAATAATGGAAAAATCATATTCTAAATAACTCTTCTTGCCATAAAGAATATCTATCACCTCTTCTGTTGCGCCATTGAATTCTTCCCATTTTTCGAACGGATGCTCAGAAAAAAGATTGGAGTTGTAAATAGCGTCAAGCTCACGAAACTTCTCGATCATTGAGTGGTAGAGACTTACTTTTCTCCCATTAGCCACCCATTCATTTATGAGCGGCCGCAAAGTCGATGGTTCAATCTGTCTATCTTCGGCCACCCGAATGAAAATGAGCCGATCGAGAAGTTTTTGTACTCCTTCATCTATGAGATCAGAGTTTATGTCCTTGTTACAGGTAAGAAGTGCTTGAGTTAATTTTTCACGACATTCATTGAGGTCTTTGGATAGACTTTCTGTGACAGAAACTTTTTGTAATTTCTTACCTTGTCTTTCAGCTTCCGTATCAAGGAGATTTTTTGAAAAGGCTTCTTTCGACAAAAGCCATAACTGATCAAAACGCTCTAGATATTCTGTATAAGAAATCTCAAAGTACCTTTTCCCATGTAATGACTTTTCTGGGCTCAAGGCGTTGAAAACTATCAGGCTCTCAAAGTCTGTAAGTATGGCCCATGTTACTCCCTTGTTCCAAGAGTACCGAATAGCTTGCTTTGCATATTCTTCTTTATGTAAATCTGCTTTCAGTGGCTTAGCTTCGAGATAAAACTTAATACGGCCCTCGTAATAAAATCCATAGTCCACTCTTTTCCCTGTAATCTGCTCTTCACTGGTAACTTCTTCCTGACGGTACACATCCCACCCGAGCGCTTCAAAAAGAGGGAGAATAAAGTTTTTCTTCGTGTCCTCTTCCGTATATGAAGAAACCTTCCCGCTCGCTTTTGCGGATTCATATTTATCAACCAACTCCCCGATCTTTACTTTGGATTCATCCTGCGTCATATCTATTTCTTCCAATCTTTAATTCACCGTACCCTATTGAATAGTATTACGTAACTTATTACGTAACAAGTTATGTACTTATCGTTTATTTTTCCTTCAATATCTCCAGGGCTTTATCCAATTGCGGGTCGCGCTTGTTGTCCAGATCATCCCGCGTCATATTCACCTCGATGTCCGGAGTGATTCCGATAGTATTGATCTGGTGACCCGCAGGCGTGAGCCAGCGGGCTACGGTGATCTTGACGGCGGTATCTTTACTCACGGAAATGAGTTCCTGCACTGATCCCTTGCCGAAGGATTTCTTGCCGATGAGCGTCACGTTATCGCGATTGTCTCTCAGAGCGCCGGCCAAAATTTCCGATGCGCTCGCGCTTCCCTCATTGATGAGGACGACGGTCGGAATCCGGCCGAGCACATCGCCGCCCAGGGATTTGATTTCTTTGCGTTCTCCTGGCTTTCTTGTCGATGGTTTGTCTCACCGCTCCCTGAAACTCCTTCTCTGTATCATCGCCGAAGCGGCTGATACGGATATAAGCGATCGCGTTTTCCTTCATCTCGAAACGGACGCTTTTTACCAAGATGACATCGCGCTTGATGACGATATCGCGGGACTCCTCATCGCCATTGCGGAAAATCGTCAGTCTTACCTCGCTTCCTTCGGTTCCGCGAATCTTGCTGACCGCTTCATCAAGCGACATAGTGGCAGTCGGTTGGCCGTCGATCTTGATGATTTTATCTCCCGCCAGGAGTCCCGCTTTCTCGGCCGGCGTTCCTTCCAGCGGAGCGATGACCGTCAGCATCTCGTTCTTCATACCCATTTCAGCCCCGATACCTTCGAATGTTCCCGAAATATCCTCATGGAATGCGGCATTTTCTTTCGGATCGAAAAACGTGGTGTAAGGATCGCCGGTAGCGGCCAGCATGCCCTTAATGGCTCCGTAAAACAGCGCGTGGGCATCAAGCTTCTGGTTGTCGACGTATTTATCCTTAAGCAGACCCCAAACCTTCCAGAAGAGCGAGAAGTCGACGGTTTTATCCTGGCTTGTCTTGTTGAGGATGATCGCTTCGTTCGGCGGGAGTATATTTTCTACCCCGGTGCCGCTTGCAGGAGAGGATTGCTTCCCCTGTTCATACCCTGACCAGAATGCCGCACCGATCAAAAAAAGTATCAAAAAAAACACGAAAGCTCTTTTGAAAAGCCTGCAGCCGCGCTCATACTCGTTGATACGCGCTGTTACATTTTCGTTCTGTGGTGCAGGCGGTGTGGGTGGTAAATTTTCCATATTATTGTACGACAGGCAATAACGCTTTCGGGTAATAGACCACCTGGTAGCCATTTTCCCAAAAGCGGCGGCACCAGTCGACATCTTCCATATACATAAAGAACCGGTCATCCATCCGGCCAACCGCCTTCACAGCCTCCTGAGAAGTAAACATCGCTGATCCGATCACCCAATCCACGCTTTTCGGTTCTTTGCGGTCATAATCATCCATCATGAACCAGCGCAGATGCTTCTTGGCGAAAGGGAGTTTGGAAAGCCAGGTGCGACGATAGAGAATCGTTTGCGGCCGGTAGAAGCGATAACAGCTGTGTTGGAGCGTTCCATTGAAATTCAGCTGTTTGGGGGCAAGAATCCCGATGGTCGGATTTTTTTTGAGATAATCGAGCATCTGCGGGATGGTCTCTTCCATAAGGATGATATCGCTGTTGATGAGAAAAATAAAAATACCGCGGGCTTCCTTCAAGGAAGTATTGACCAGCGTCTTGAAACCGACATTATCTCTGAACGGGAAAAAACGTACGTGCGAAAATTCCTCCCGCATGAGCGTTTCCGTGTCCTCCTCCGTTGCGCTATCGGTTACCAGCACTTCATAATCGATAGGAGAAGTTTCCATATGTTTGAAAATGGACTGCAAACAAAGCCGGAGCAGTTCCGGACTTTTGTATCCATTGATAGCGATGGTGAGCTCCTTGGTTTCCATGTGACTCGCTCTGCAAAATACTTTTAGACAGTTGCTTAGTTCAGCGAGTTCCGGAAGAGTTCCTGGATGCGATCATAATTGTCGCCCGAGGGAAGAAGAATAGAACCGGCCCATGTTCGTAATGGCATTATCGCCCAGGCTGTCCAGCATGGCGCTGACTTTGGAAAAATCGGCCAGTGTTCCGAGACTCAAAGCTTTTTCTTTGATCAGCTTGATAATTTCCTGTTGGCGCTGTGCGCGGGAAAAATCACTGGAAGTCTCTCTGGCACGGGCAAAGCAGAGAGCCTTGTCGCCATCGAGGAGATTGTCTCCTTGCGGCAGCTTAAAATCGCCGCCGCACTCAAGCTCGGCAATAACCTCCGCTGTCATCTTTTCGAAACAAAGCGGGTAGCGTTTCGGATTGGCGTAATAGGTTCCATTTTTTCGCTGAATTCTTTTTTCTTCATATTCTCCTGAAAACACCGTGTATTTCAAGCCGTCACAGCGCTTTTTCAAGCCGCGGAATTGCAAGCCTTCCTCGAACGGCTGGTCGAGATGGACCGTCACGCCGCCGATGGCGTTTACGAGATCCTTGAAACCCTGGAAATTAATGGCTATCGCGTACGGGATATTCAGTCCGGATACTTCTCCGACGATCTTCTGCATGTCTTCCATTCCCCCTCTGCCATGAGCGCGCTCCTCGCCGAGAGCATAGACGGCATTGATTTTCTGCTGTTCATCGCGGCCAGGCACTTTCACGTAGAAATCGCGAGGAATCGAAATAAGCGACGCACGCGTCGTATCCTGATCATTTTGTTTCGGATGGATGGAAAGTACCATGATGGTATCCGCCAGCAATCCTCCCCCGACGATATTTTCTCCGCGCATACCGAGAAGAAGAATATTGACGCGCCCGGCATTCTCTCCGGAAAGTTTTTTCTCTACGCCCGGAATAGAATTCATCAGGCTGCCAAAAATATTCGCGTTGCCTTGGGAAATTTTGTTCAAGATGGCGCCGGTCTTCCAAGCAAACACTCCTCCGGCCAATGCCAAAAAGGCGATCACCAATAGAGTAATACGTAGCCAGCGTCTTTTCTTCGGCAGAGTATTGTCTTCGAATATACGGGGTGTTTCCGATGCCATATTCATTTTTATTATGAAAGTTTATTATATTCGTCAAGCAAGAGACGGGCGCTTTTTTGCCACGAAAACAAACGCACGCGTTCCTCACCGTGTCTGATCAAAGCCGTTCTTTGTTCCTGATTAGTACAAAGAGTATACAATATTTCTTCGCAGTTGGCAATGCTCTCTGGGTCAAAGTACAGCGCTGCCTTGCCGCCGACTTCTTTGAGACTTTGGATATCAGAGGCGGCCACCGGTACGTCTTGGCAGAGCGCTTCCAAAAGCGGGATCCCAAAACCCTCATAGAGCGACGGAAAAGCGAAAACCCGAGCCAGACTGATGACCGCCGGCAGATCCGATTCCTCGATGTATCCGGGAAAAACGACGCTTTCCCCGAGATTTTGCTTTGCGACGACTCTGTCGATCCCTTTGTCAGTATGGTGGGCAGAGCGATTGCCGACTAGCACGAGTTTTATTTCTGGCAGACGTTTCCGCAAAGCAGCGAAGGCATCGATGAGGAACGGGATATTCTTGCGCGGCTGGAGCGTGCCGACGGCGATAATGAAATGTTCCGGAAGATGGTATTTTTCCCTCACAGCCCGCTCCTTTTTTGCATCTCCCCTGGTATTTTTAAGAAAGTTTTCTCCTGCTGCGTTGGCAATGACCGTTATTTTATCGGGTGATACAGCATAATATTTTACAATTTCTTCTTTGGTAAACCGTGAAACGGCAATGATGCGAATGGCTTTTTTCAGCGAACGCGGAATGAGAAGAGCCAAAAAGAAACGATCAATCCAGCTGATAAGTTCTGGGAAGGCTCGAAAAGAGACATCATGAATATGGGTGATTATTTTTGTGCGCTGCGGCGAGCACAGGGGCAAAATATACTGAGTATGAAAAATATCTATCCTCTGTTGAAAAAGATATTTGGGCAAGGTCCAAAGATTCCAGAGGAAGCGATTAACAGTCGGCAAAGAAACAATGGCAACATTTTCTTGTCCCACACAATCAAGATAAGCATAGAGCGAGGCGATTTTTGCTGCTTCTCTCTCATCAGTGAGAAGATAATATTTATTTTTCTTATCAAGCTTGAGGATTTCTTTCGTCAAATGAAAAAAAACCGTTTCATCCCCGGTCCGTCGTTTGCCAAGCAAGCGGATATCGATAGCGATTGTCTTGTGAATATTATTCATGAGCAGTTTCTGAGACAGGCATGACAAGAAAGGCGAGGAAAACGAAGAACCAGGCGAGAAATAGTCCGGAATTGAAAAGATTGAAGACGGTGATGGAGATGAACATTGATCCGAGGACGAGAGCCAGAGGGGAGTTTCCTTGACAGGCCATGAAGAGCCATCGGAGACCGAGCCCGAACCAGAAAAAGATAAAAGCCAGAAATCCGACGATGCCCGCCCCGAGCCAAACCTCCAAGAAGATGTTGCTCGCATTGAATCCCGCGCCCCCGCCTAGACTCGGCGAGGCTGGCCGTTCATCTGCGCCGAGATATTGCGATACCACTCCGAACCCGATACCCGTAAGCCAATGTTCTTTGATAAGCAGGGTTATTTTTGTGTAAATACTCTGACGAATCTCAACATTTGGGTCATTACGCAATACTTCTGCCACATACCGTCCGGCAGTGCGTTCGGCCGCAATATCCTCCAAATTGATATGACTACAGCCGAAACTCGCTAACTCTCCTATGGAGCCGATTTTTTTCGGGAGAACGATTTCCTTCTCACAGGCGATGGTGATTTTCTGTTCGCCCGAAGCGATGCTCTTACTACGATCAAGGAGATCGAACGGACTCAAGCCAAAAACAAAGACCGCTAAAAGCGCCAGGAAAAATGGGATGGCAATGAAAAACATGACAGAGAAGGCTCTTTTGAGAACCTGCCTGTTCTGCCAGCGAAGCGCATCAAAGACGCCTCGTTGCCAGCCAAAAAGAACAAGCGCTATCAGTATGCCGGACAGCGCCGAAAGCCACGCGCTCCGGCTGACTGTAATAATAAGCGCGATGAAACCAAAAAAAAGCAGCATCGATGCTATGAGCCGGGTCTGTTTGATTGAGGCATATTTCGAGACGAGCGATGGGGAAACAATAAGCGCGATAAGCGCTGTAATCATCATCGCGAGGTATCCACCCAGCCAATCAGCTTCGGAAAAAGTGGCGTTGGGTCGCCCCGCCATTACTTCGAAGCTTTCTCTCCCGCTCATGAAAAAAAGGTTTTGCCACATGGCATAAAGAGTAATGACCAAGAAAGAAGAGAGGAGAAACGGCAGGAGCATCCGTACATCATCAATCGAACGCACAAATATCCGCGTGACAAAATAAAGAAGGATAAAAGAAAAAAGAATGATGCTTAATTTTATGGCAATAGTTTTATGATCGCTCATGAACGCCGAAAGGAATGTGCTTATGCTGAAAATAACAACGCTCATATCCCAGAAATTCGGAACCAATTTATCTAATGGAAAGCGTTTGAGTGCGAGACGGACCAGCAGGGCCAACGCGACTAAAACGAGCAGCCACTGATACGGCCGAATTGCGATGCCGAAACTCTCTGGGGCGATACTGATGATCTCATAGGGAAGCATGCCGATAAGGAACAGAAAGGCCCACCCCGGACGATAGAGTGCGAATAGAAAGCCGACACAAGAAAAGAAAATGAAATTGACAGAATCAAGCGGCAGGACGCCGTTATGAGAAAGAGCGATAAGAACGATACCGGCAAATATGTTGAATAACACAAGCATCAGCTTGTTCATATTCCATCCGAAAGGTAGAGAGAGGGTGGGAAGCATATTTTTCATTCTGGAAACGAAACCCTGAACACTGTTTTGATAAATTTCTCCCAGCTGAATTGTAGCGCCTGCGCCTGACTTTTGGAAATGAGCGCTTGGCGCAGTACCTCATCGGAGAGCAGGCGTGCCATACCCGAAGCGATCGAATCGATATTTTCCGCATCGACATAGAGCGCCGCCGCCCCTCCCGCTTCTCGAGGCGAAGAGTTGTCACCAGCCAGTACCGGCACGCCCATACAGAGCGCTTCGAGGATCGGCAGGCCGAAGCCTTCGTAGAGAGATGGATAGACGAAGAATAGCGCTCCTTGATACAGCGCCGGCAAATCCTCGTCCGGTACAAAACCCAAAAGCTTCACTTTTCCTTCCAGCTGTAACCTTTGTATCAGCCCCGTGACGTCCGTCGCCAGTTTATTCGTCGTATCGAAAATCTTTCCGGAAATTACTAACGGAGGGACATCTCTTCCTCCTCCCCTTTCTAAGGGGAGGATTGAGGAGGGGTTTAGGATTTCTTTAGACCCCTCACCCTCGCAGACTCGGGAGCTCCCCTTGGAAAGGAGAGCAGGAGTAGATACAAGCTTCGCGTACGCCCGCAAAAGCCTTTCTGCATTTTTGCGTATTTCCAATCCCCCGCCATGATATATATAACTCACGGGCAAGTCGTATTTTTTCAAAATAGCCGTAACTGCTTCCGGAGGGATTGTCTGACGAAACCGCGGCGCCACATCAGGATACGCCACTGTAACTCTCTGATCCGGAATGCCGATTGAAGCCAAATCATGCTTGGTTGATTCCGATATGGCAATGATAGCATCCGCCCGCCGGATAGCCTTCTTGACCGCCTGCCAATGGAAACGCTGTGAAAACTTCGTTACATATTCTGGAAAAAACTCAGGTATGATGTCATGTACCACCATCACATGCCTTGGTAGCTTGTAGCTTCCAAAAGAAGTAGCGGACTGGTAGAGGCTCAAGAAAACATCGCACTTGTCTTTCTCAGCTTTATAAGCAAGCACCCGTTCCCAAAGATACTTTCGGAACAGATCATCGCGTTTCCACCAGCGCGGGAGAAAGTATCGAGCCTTAAAATTTGATGGCAACTGGATATCGATAGGTTCTTCAGAGTAAAGAACATATTCCGCATCTCGTATCATGTGTTTTGCATTTCCCTGATACGTGATACCTGATACAGAATACTCTGTCAACTTTCTCAGAAAGTTGACAGTCACTTGCCCGATCCCCGTGCCGGGCTTGCGCAAGAATGAAGCATTGATGCCGATACGCATACCCCCATTGTACCAGAAATCCTTTTCTTCGCCGAGGGTATGTGAAAAGAGAAAAATACTATTTTACCTTGCCAGAGAGGGAAATGTTCCGTACAATAGAACTAGTTTACCTCTCACATCTCATATGATTCGAAAGAAGGCTAAAATAGTCGCCGTGGTGGGCTTGGGGTACGTGGGATTGCCGCTGGCAGTGCGAGCGAAAGAACGCGGTTACCGGGTGATCGGCTTCGATACGGACAAGAAAAAAATCGCCCTTCTGAAACAAGGCAAAAGCTCTATCAAGGACCGGATTTGACTCCGGTCATTGCGGCGTCCACGCAGATCGCCGCTTCTGCCAAAAAAGGCGCTCTGGTTGTTCTGGAGTCGACCGTCAACCCGGGCGTGAGCGAGGAAATCATCAAGCCGATTTTCGAAAAAGCTGGCTTTACCGTAGGCATTGACATCTATCTCGCCCATTGTCCGGAACGCATCAATCCCGGGGATCCCAAGTGGAACGTTACCAACATTCCGCGCGTGGTCGGATCGTTTGATGAGACTGGCCTTTGCTTGGCCTATAATTTCTATACCTCGATTGTCGATAGCGAAATTCGGAAAATGAAATCCATTCGCGAAGCCGAAGCGGTGAAAATCGTGGAAAATTCTTTCCGTGATATTAATATCGCTTTCGTCAACGAGCTGGCGCGCTCTTTCGCCGTGCTGGATATCGATGTCAAAGACGTCATCTTGGGCGCGGCGACGAAGCCATTCGCCTTTATGGCGCACTTCCCTTCCTGCGGCGTCGGCGGTCACTGCATTCCGGTCGACCCCTACTACCTCATAGAGCGCGCCAAACAGTCAGGCTTCGATCATCGGTTCCTGAAAATCGCCCGGGAAATCAACAACAGCATGCCGGCCTACGCCGTAGAGCTTTTGCAGGACGCCTTGAATACCGTCAAACTGCCGCTCAACGGGACAAGAGTCGGCGTCCTGGGTCTCGCCTACAAAGCCGATATCGATGATCTGCGCGAATCCCCCGCTTTCAAGGTGATCGAGCACTTGAAAAAACATCACGCGAAAATTGAAACGTTCGATCCGTACGTCAAAGACCGCTCAACGGTGAAATCGCTCGAAGCGCTTCTCAAAAAATCCCAAGCGCTCGTGCTCGTGACCGATCACAAAGAATTCAAAAAATCCCTCACTCCCGCTCAGCTCAAGAAATATGGCATCCGAGTCATCGTTGATGGGAAGAATTGTTTGGATAAGCAGGCTTTTATTAAGGCAGGAATCATTTATTCCGGCATCGGCCGATAGAGAACTAACAACCAACAACTAACGACTAACAACAAATAACGAAAATCATAAGTTCCGGATTGAATAATTATCATTGTCGTAAGTTGTCAGTCATAAGTTGTAAGTTTTTAAAATATGTTCTCACTTCTCAAACTCATCATCTGGCTGGCGGGAGTTTTGGTTATCGCCTATTTTGCGCTTCCGTATTTCGGTTATGAAATGAATACTCACTACTGGAATGATCGCAAGGCGGTTTGTCAGGAGATTGACTCTGCGGCCAGCCTCGATGTCTGAGCGGGCAAGCCTGCGGAGTATTCTGGGAGGTGCTGGATAAATCAGATAAAACACAATAAATATGAAGCATCTCCTCACGCTCTCTTATCTGGCGAAAAATCTCGGCGTCGTCATCGGACTGGTGCTGGTGTGGCGCGGCGTCTGGCATATACTGGACGGAATAGATATGTATGTTTTTGACGGCAACAAGATGATTACTGCTTTCGGCGGCATAGTTATCGGCCTTTTGATACTCTACCTTCCGGATAAAGACCTCAAAGAAATCCAAAAGCTTTAAATCGTAAAGCGAACCTATGCGACTCATAGTCAATCTGCCGGCTTTCAATGAAGAAGCAAAAATAGGGAATACCATCAGAAGGATTCCACGCGTCTTGGGAAGCGTCGACGAGATACTCGTGCAGGTCATCGACGACGGATCGAGAGACCAAACCGCTGCCATCGCCCGAGAGGCCGGTGCGGATTTCGTCTATTCCAACGGTGTCAACCGCGGCATTGGAAAAACATTCCGCTATGCCGTTGAGTCGGCGCTCGCAAACGGCGCTGACATCATGGTCAATATCGATGCGGACGGGCAATTTGATCCCCTCGATATCGAAAAACTCGTCCGACCCGTCTTGAGCGGCCAGGCCGATCTGGTCAGCGCTGACCGTTTTTCATACCATAAGGCAAAGAATATCCCCTGGATCAAAGACTTCCTCAACCGTTTCGCCGCGGGCACCATCGGCCGTTTTATGAATACCAAGATTTCCGATCTCACCTGCGGCTTCCGAGCCTATAGCCGCGAGACATTGCTCCGGCTCAATCTGCCGGGAGATTATACTTACACCCAGGAAGTCATCATCGATGCTCTCGGAAAAAACCTGAAAGTGCTCTGGATACCGGTCGAAGTGACGTATTTCGAAGGCCGCGAATCTCGCGTCGTCAAAAGCATCGTGAGTTACGTCAGCAACAGCTCTCGTATCATCCTCAAGGCGGTCCGCGATGTCCGTCCGATGAAATTTTTCGGCATTCCCGGATTATTCCTGATAGCGCTCTCCCTGGCAGTCTTTATCGGATTCCTTTTTTTCTATTTTCAAGACTTCAAAATTTCCCCCTACCGCAATTACTTGCTTTTTTCTGCTGTGACGTTTCTTATCGGGCTGCAGTTTTTTGTTTTTTCGCTCATCGCCGATATGATCAAATCGAACCGCAAATTGACCGAAGATCTGATGTATCTCATGAAAAAAGAGAAGTACAAGAAGTAACTTACGACCGACGACTAACAACTCGCGACAAAATACAAGGTGTACTACTATTGGTTTTGTCATAAGTCATAGGTTGTCAGTCTTTAGTCAATAACATGAGAATCCTCTTCATCTCCCGCGCCTATCCGCCAGTGACGGGCGGCATCGAGAACCATAATGCGGCTTTAGCACAGTGGTTGCCGAAGTATGCTTCTGTCAAAACTCTGGCAAACCGCGGGGGAAAATCAGCCTTACCATTATTTCTGCCACTGGTTCTTTTGCAAAGTTTTTTTTTATGCGGCAAATATGACATCGTGTTGTTGGGAGATGGCGTTCTCGCGCCTATTGGAAGAATCTTGAAATTCGTTTATCCGAAGAAAAAAATAGCTTGCATACTGCATGGGCTCGACATAACCTTTGCTCTTAAAAAGGGTTTCCTGGCAAATCTTTATGCTTGGATAAATATTCCCAGTCTCCGACAGCTTGACTTGCTGATTACGGTGAGCAAAGAAACACTGAGAGCAGCAGTGCGCGCGGGGCTTCCGGAAGAAAAATGTACTGTAATCAATAACGGCGTCGATCCAGATACGCTCACCGGAAATTTTTCACGCAAAGAATTAGCCGAGTTTCTCGATCTAAACCTTGAAGGAAAAGTCGTTATTCTACGGACTGGTCGCTATGTGAAACATAAGGGCGTGGAATGGTTCATCAGAAATGTCGTTCCCCGCCTACCCCAGAATGTTATATTTGTGGCTGCGGGAGCTATAGTAAAGAAAAACACCCCCGGAGATACAAACGCTTACCCTGACTGTAAGAATGCGGTTACAGAACTGCATCTGGAGAGCCGTGTGAAACTTTTTTCGGATCTCCCGTGGAAACATATGCGACTCCTGTTCAACACTGCCGACATCGTCGTTTCGCCGAATATCGAAGTTCCCGGAACGATGGAGGGGTTTGGCATCAGTATTATCGAGGCGGCTGTGTGCGCTCGACCGATAGTAGCGTCTGATCTGCAAGGCATCAAAGACGCTGTTTGCCACAATGAGAACGGGATGCTCGTTCCGCATGAAAATGCCGATGTATTCGTGCGGACACTGACAGAGCTCGTTGAAAAAGAAGAACGACGCTTGGCACTTGGCGCACGCGCCAAAACATACACGGAAGCACATTTTCATTGGAGTATCATTTCTCGCCTCTATGTTGAAGCGCTGAATAAACTCATGAGATAAGATAGCGTTATGCATTCATTGATTTCCACAATCTATTTTATACTCATGAGCGGCATCTTATTTTTGCTGCCAGGTTTGGTTATTTTACGAAGTTTTTTTAACAAACAATCTTTTGTGCCGTTTGAAACTTTGCTTTTTTCCTTTGGCATCAGCCTCGGACTGATTGATTTTCTCATGATCATCATCGGCAAACTCGGTATTAGGATCGGCGTTTATTCACTCTCTGTCGGAATAATCGCCGCTCTCGCTATACTGGCTATCGTAGCATTTACCTTGAAGCGTCTGAAAAAAAGCGAGGAAAAAACAGAAGAAGAATCGGAGCGGTTATTTTCTTTCAGCCGACGGCAGAGCGCGCTTTTCATCATACTTATCGGGCTGACGCTTCTTATCAAGGTAGTCTATTTGACGCACGCAGTCCTGCCCACATCAACCGATCTCGGCCATCATATGTACTGGTCCAAACTGATCGCTACGACAGGAACGCTGCCTGTATATGCCAAACAGGAAATTATTACCGGTCCGAGTGGCATCTATCAGCTGACTCTGCCGGAACCGATCCCCGACTTCATCATCGGCGAACACCTGCCGTTTGCGGCTCTCCATATCTTCACAGGACTGGATTTCCTGTCCGCCTTTCCGATTATTTTCCTTTTACTGGTCAATGTTATTGGCTTGCTCGCCCTCTTTACTCTCGCCTGGCGTTTTGTTTCTGACATCCGAAGCCCGCATCTTTCAAAAAATATCTTTACGCCGCAGAATGTCGCTCTCGCAGTGCTTTTTTTCTTCGGTCCGCTCTATACGCTCGCTTCGCCGCAAGCGAAATTCGTTTCCGGCGGCGTAGTGGGCAATGTCCTGGGGAATCTTTTCATCCCTCTCATTCTCCTCATTTTCTATCGGGCCATTAGAGAAAAGCGTCCCGATTTTCTTGGCTTAGGCTTTTTTCTTACCTTCATCATTGCTTACACGCATCACCTCAGTACACTCATACTCCTTTTTGTACTGGTTGCCTCGATGCTTATCTATTTATTTGTCCATTATGATGCCATTGGAGCCGTACTGCGTTCTTGGTGGAAGCTTATTTTTTCTCCGGGACCGCTTCTTATCGCTGGCTTAGCTATTGTTTTCTTTTTCGGAGTCTCTCTGCCGACCTATATCGAAACAAACGCTGTCGGTACAGCGATCGGGACGCCCACGAAGGCCACGCGTACGGGGCTTTCCTTTTTTCAACTCGCTTCTTCAGGGGGAGAAGCGCGCGTCGCTCTCGGTTTGGCAGGCTTTGTCGTTCTGCTCTGCTTGCACCGATATATGCGCTATGCCGGAGCCATTCTCATCGGGTGGTGCGCCATTCTTCTCATGATGACTCTCGATCCGCAGTGGCTTTTCATCGATATCCCTTCCAACCGCATCGTCACCTACTTTTCTTTCCCCATCGGCCTGCTCTCGGCGTTTGCGGCAGTCGCTTTTTTCGCGATGCTCTCTGCTCCCCAGTCGAAACTGCGCATACCGAGCATCGGGATCCTCATTATGAGCCTCACCATCTTGGTTTTCTCTCTGGGCAACGGAACGCTCGATAACAATCAGACCTTGCTTCCCAAAAG
>Ga0075967_132_pt1 | contig 18379 bp, 16 predicted proteins | sample RifGroA2_FD_67993 | JGI IMG/M metagenome (GOLD analysis project Ga0075967, IMG submission 67993) | Parcubacteria (Magasanikbacteria) bacterium GW2011_GWA2_45_39
TGAGTATGAAAACGGCGTGCTGGCGCGAGGGTCAACGCGAGGCGATGGAAAAATAGGTGAAAATGTAACACAAAATTTAAAAACAATTGATGCTATACCGTTGCGTTTGAAAGAATCTTCTGTGCATGAAGTGGATGAATTTTTAAAGCATTATGGCAGGGGTTTGGACGCGCGGGCGTTTCGTTCATTGTGTGCCAAACCTGTTTCGCTTGAGGCGCGCGGCGAGTGTTTTATGTCTAAAAAAACATTTGAAGAATTAAATCGCGTTGCTTTAAAAAATGGGGAAGAAGCATTTGCCAATCCGCGTAACGCCGCGGCGGGCAGTATCCGTCAGCTTGATTCTTCTGTTATGCGCGCGCGAAAGTTGGATTTTTACGCGTACGCGCTTGTGACTAATTTGGGACAAGTTACGCATGAGCAGGAGCATGAGATAATGAAATTTTTTGGTTTGAAGGTGAATCCGCTTTGCCGCGTGTGCAAAAATCTCAAAGAAGTGAGTGTGTATCGCGATGAGATAATGAAAAAACGCGAAAAATTGCCTTACTGGACAGATGGAGTGGTGGTCAACGTGCACGATGAGAGCCTGTTCAACCGTTTAGGGGTGGTGGGGAAAACTTCTCGCGCCATGATTGCATACAAATTTCCCGCAGAGCAAGGGGTCACCAAAATTAAAATGGTGCATTGGCAAATGGGACGTACCGGAGCGCTCACGCCGGTTGCTACCATGGAGCCGGTACAGCTTGCGGGTTCAACTGTCACGCATGCGACGCTTCATAATCCGGATGAAATTGAGCGTTTAGGGCTTAAAATAGGGGATACAGTTGTGGTGGAAAAGGCAGGGGATATTATTCCCAAAGTGATACAAGTTTTAATCAAACTGCGCACTGGACATGAAAAACATATTGAGGTTCCCGCCGTGTGCCCTCTGTGCCATTCGCGCATTGAACGGCGCAAAATTACAGCCGGCAAAAAACAAGAAGACTCTTCCGCTATTTATTGCAGTAACCAACGCTGTTTTGGCCAAGAAAAAGAAAAAATCATTCATTTTGTTTCCAAAAAAGCATTTGATATGGACGGTTTGGGAGAAAAAATTGTTGAACAATTGATTGAAGAAGGATTGATCCGGACTCCCGCGGATTTATTTATTTTAAAAGAAGACAATTTGAAAGATTTGGAGCGTTTCGCGGAAAAGTCCGCGGAAAATTTGGTGCAGTCAATAGAAAAAAGCAAACACACAACACTTCCGCGGTTTATTTTTGCGCTCGGTATTCCGCATGTTGGCGAGGAGACCGCGCTTGATTTGTCCCGCGCATTTGGCACATTGGAAAAATTAAGCAACACAACGCGTGAGGAGCTGAACGCATTGCCAAATCTCGGGCCTGTTATCAGCAAAAGTTTGTATGAATATTTTCATGAGGTGGAACACAAAAAATTGATTGAAGAGCTTCTTGACCGCGGCGTGGTGATTGAAAAATTTTTAGCGCCCAAAAAAGGGTCGTTTGACGGCAAGACGTTTGTGTTGACCGGCGAGCTTGCAGGTTTTACACGCGAATCTGCAAGCGAGAAAATCCGCGCGCTTGGCGGGCATGTGGCCGGTTCGGTAAGTGCTCAAACAGATTATGTGGTGGCGGGAGAGAAAGCGGGGTCAAAACTTGCCAAAGCGCAAAAATTAGGGGTTAAAATCATTCATGAGGAGGCGTTTAAACACCTGCTTGCCGGCCGCTAGTCAAACAGCTTGTTTTATCGTATACTTGTTCAATATGGAATTCAATTCAGCATTGATAGAAAAAATTAAGCGGTTGAGCCGTTTGGCGACTGACGCGGAAGAAAGCGCGACGCTCAAAAAGCAATTGCCGGATATTTTGCATTTTGTGGAGCAATTGCAGAGCGTTGATACGCATGGTGTGGTACCAACGCATCAAGTGACGGGGCTCTCCAACGTATGGCGTGAAGATGAAATCCGCGCGTGCCCCACAGACATTCAGCAAAAAATCATCGCGCAGTTTCCCGAGCGGGAGGGCAACTTGCTCGTTACACCGGCGATTTTTGAAGATATGTCTGACGAAATGTAAATATGATAAAACAATTGCCGCTCATTATTGAAGAAGCTCGGGAGGGTTTGCGCGCCAAAAAGTTTTCTTGCAGAGAACTGGTGGATGCGTATTTTGAGAGAATTGAAAAAATTGATGGTACGCTCAATTCTTTTATTACCATAGAAAAAGAAAGCGCGCGCGTGTGCGCCAACGAGTGTGACGAGCAAATTGCTCTCACCGGATATCCGGAAGACAAGCCACTTTTTGGTATACCGTTTGCGGTAAAAGACGCAATCTGCACAGAGGGAATTCGTTCCACCGCCTCCGCTAAGATTTTGGACAATTATATTCCTCCGTTTGATGCAACGGTAATTGCGAAACTGAAAAATGCGGGAGGAATAATTTTGGGTAAAAATAATTGCGATGCGTTTGGGCACGGCGCCTCAAATGAAAATTCACAATACGGACCCGTACCGAATCCTTGGAACATCAAAATGGTAGCGGGCGGCTCGAGCGGAGGAAGTGCGGCGGCGGTTTCCGCAAATTTCTGCGCTTTTGCCATTGGGGAGGATACGGGCGGATCCATTCGCCAACCGGCGGCGTTTTGCGGACTTGCCGGTTTAAGACCAAGTTACGGGCGCAATTCACGCTACGGAGTCATGCCCATGGCATCTTCTTTGGATACGGTTGGACCTTTGGCGCGCACCGTGCAAGATGTGGCGCTTTTAATGGAGGTAATGGCGGGCAAAGATGAGCGGGATGGAACTACCGTGCAAGATGCAGTGCCCGCATACAGCGCTGAAATCGCAAAATTACCAAAAAAATTGCGGGTAGGGTTGCCGCAGGAATATTTTACCGGCGATCTTGAAGAAGAAACAAAAAATATCATTGAAAAAGCCATTGAGGATATTAAGAATCTGGGAGTGCAAGTTTCAGAAGTAAGCCTGCCTCATACCAAATTTTCCGTGCCTGTGTATTACATTGTGGTACCCGCAGAGGACAGTTCTAATTTGGGGCGCATGGACGGCATTCGCTATGGCGTGCGAGCGGAAGTGGACAATTTGTTTGACACCTACGCGGAGTCGCGCGCGATAGGATTCCCCACAGAGGTGAAACGCCGTATTATGATTGGCACTTTTTCGCTTTCGTCCGGCTACTATGACGCGTATTACGCGCACGCGCAAAAAGTGCGCACGCTCATACGGCAAGATTTTGATAAAGTCTTTGAAACAGTTGATCTTCTGCTTACTCCCACCACTCCCACGCCGGCGTTTCCACTGGGTTCTAAAACAGAAGACCCGATTGCTATGTATTTGGCTGATGTGTTTGCTGTGTCTGCCTCGCTTGCCGGACTTCCGGCGCTTTCTGTTTCTGCGGGGTTTAATGCAGCCGGGCTACCTGTTGGGCTGCAGATTATTGGGCCGCGTTTGCACGAACTTGAAGTGCTTCAGTTGGGCTACGCCTACGAACAGATTAATAAATGGTTTCTTAAACAACCGTCACTTTAATTTTTATGCCTCCAAAATCCAAATCAAAACAAACAGATATTCATCGCTGGCACACCAACTACGCGCAATATCGCCAGCCGGTTAATTTTAGGGATACATGGCGCATTTTCCGCATCATGTCGGAATTTGTAGAAGGATACGAGTTCATGAATAAATCGCACAACGAGGTGACTATTTTAGGTTCCGCGCGCATTGACCCTCGGTCAAAATATTATAAAATTGCGCGTGAACTTGGGGCTTTGCTTGCCAAAAACGGGCATCCTGTTATTACCGGCGGGGGACCGGGTATTATGGAAGCGGCAAACAGAGGTGCCATGGAGGCAGGCGGCAAGTCGCTTGGGTTAAACATTCAACTGCCGTTTGAGCAAGTTTTGAACCCCTATACCACCCACTCCACGGGTTTTTACTATTTTTTCACACGCAAGGTAATGATGACCACTCCCGCGCACGGATTTGTGTTTTTCCCCGGCGGGTTTGGCACTTTGGATGAATTGTTTGAAGTTTTGGATAACATAGAACTCAAAAAAGCAAAAAATGTGCCGATTGTTTTGGTTGGCAAAGAGTTTTGGGCGCCGCTTCTGGAATTTTTGAAAAAACAAGCGATGGCGGAAGTTCAATCGCTCAAACAAAAAGATTTGGATTTGATTCAGGTGGTTGAAACCGCGGAAGAAGCGTGGGAATACTTGCGCGAGGCAATGAAACGCGAGCCGCGCGATAGCGGAGTTGATTGTGATAATTCCGTGTGCAAAATGCGTATTGAAGAAAACACAGACTGGCGCATTTTTCGCATTATGTCGGAGCTGGTGGAAGGGTTTGAACTTTTAAGCAAGCTTAAAAATGAAATTACAGTGCTTGGCACCAAGAGTATTAAAGAAGATAATTTTTATTACCGTGAGGCGTATGAATTGGGGAAACGGTTGGTGAAGAAAGGCTTTAGTGTAGAGACTGGCGGGGGACACGGCGCGCCCGAAGCGGCAAATAAAGGGGCCTTTGAGGCGGGAGGCGAGTCTATTGGGCTGACATTGCGTTTTGACGGGCGTGAGTCACGCAATGAATACCTGACACGCCACCAAGGTTTTTTCTTTCCTTTTACTCGCAAATTAATTTTGACCGCGCCGTCGCACGCATTTACCGCGTTCCCCGGCGGGTTTGGCACTCTGCATCAATTTTTTGAAGTGGTCGTGCTTATGCAAACCAGAAAAATCAAACCTATGCCCATGCTTTTGTTTGATTCAAAGTTTTGGGCGCCGCTTATTGAATTTGTTGATGAAATTTTATACAAGAAATTTAATACCATACAGTCCGAGGATCGTCATTTTATCCGTGCGGTTGATTCTGTGGACGAGGTCATGAAGTTGATTCCGCGCGTTAAATAGTTATGATTCCTTATTTTGAATGGCACTCTATCCCATTTGGCTCTTTTACCTTACAAGTATGGGGGCTCTTTACCGCTCTAGGATTTTTATTGAGTATTTTTTTGGCACGCTGGAAGTTTTCTCTTTCCCACAAAAAAGATTCGTCCGATTTTATATGGGATCTTGGCGCGTGGATTATTATGGGTGCGTTGGTAGGTGCGCGGTTGGGGCACGTATTTTTTTATTCATGGCCATACTTTTCAAAGCATCTTGGAGAAATTTTTCGCGTCTGGGATGGGGGGATGTCTTCTTTTGGGGGATTTATCGGTGGAGCGTTGGCATTTTGGATATTTGTGCGCTTGCAGAAAGTTGATTTTTGGCAAGCCGCGGAGGCAGTGTTGTGGGCGTTTCCTTTTGCCATGATAGTGGGGCGTGTTGGGTGCGCGTTTATTCATGACCATCCGGGCAGATTGACGAGTTTGGCTTTTGGTGTACAATACCCGGGAGGCGCGCGATTTGATCTTGGGATATTGGAAATTTTTGCGTTAGCCCCGCTTGCTGTTGCGTTTTTTATTCTGCGCAAGAAAGAATACAAGACGCCGGTCTTTTCCATTGCGACATTGTTGTATTACGGCGTTACCCGTTTTTTTCTTGATTTTTTGCGCGCCATCGATGTGGCGGGCGCAGATGCGCGCTACGCAGGATTAACACCTGCACAGTATGGGTCAATGGTGCTGGTGGTGATTGGGTGTGTTTTGATAGGTTTGTTGAGAAAGAGGGGAGCAAAGAAATAATTCAAATATACGGAAGGGTCGCATAGTGGTCTAGTGCACCGCCTTGGAAAGGCGGCATGCCCGCAAGGGTATCGAGGGTTCGAATCCCTCCCCTTCCGCCAATTTGTACTTTCAGAGAAATCGTAAGAAGTTGCCTCGGCGCGTTGCGCCTCGGCATGGTATTTTTCCGCAATTTTGAAGGCATTTTTGAAATCGCACGCCTTTACGATAATTGGTGTAGTATTGATTACATAATATGGAACTGCAGGTAGGCGTAAAAGTATTTTTGAAATTTTGATATGTATCTAGCCCAGCTGTACGATATTTTTTTAGTTTTCTACATAGGAGCGTCTTTTATTTTCTCCATACTATTGATAAAGAAAAAAGCCAGTCCGTGTGGTTGTGGTGGGGGATTGGCACATTCGTCCGGGGAAGGGCGCAGATTTTATCAAGTGGCAGGTTCAAAAAATTGCAGACCTTAAACCGGATTTGATTGTCATGACCGGTGATTTTTTGTTTTTTGATGACTTTGAAAAATTTGCCGGTGATCTGCGCGCATTGACGGCGTTGCCAAAAATTGCGCCAACAATTACTGTTTTGGGCAACCATGATTATGGTCTGGGTGACCCGGCGAATGGTTTTGATTACACGGATTCGCACAATGAAATCAGCAAAATTTTTTCAGATGGTGGAATTAAAGTTTTGGCGGATAGTTATGAACGCATAAAAATTAAAAACACGAGCATAGAAATTGCGGGATTTGATGAATCGTGGTTGAAATACAAAAATCGTAAAAACATAATAGACGGTTTTGACTCATCGGCGGATTTAAAAATAGCCGTGAGCCATAATCCGGACGCCGCGTTTGAAAACATCGCGTCCAAATTTGATTTGATGATCACCGGGCATACGCATGGCGGGCAGGTTCGCCTTCCTTTTATAGGCGCAATAGTTGAGGCGGGAACAGTGCTTCCAAAAAAGGATTACGGAAGATATATTGAAGATCATAATCCGCCGATTTTTAATACGGTTGGCATAGGGGAGTCGGGGCCGCATTTGCGGTTTTGGGATCGTCCGGAGATTGTGGTTTTGGATATTAAGTAATCAAAAAAATGTACAGCGAATACGAACAAAGAGATCAAAAACATTTCAGCGCGTGGGCGCCGCGTTTTGACAGAGGGTTGGATGGCATATTTTTTCGCGCAAGCTACCGTGCGGCGCTTAAAGCGGCTTATCCGCACCCTCACGCACACGTGCTTGAAGTTGCGTGCGGCACGGGGGGATTCATCAAAGCATTGCTGAATAAAGAGCCCGCGCTTTCCATAACAGGCATTGATTATACACCGGCCATGCTTGCAGAGGCTGAGATAAAGTTTAAAAATGAAAAGCGCGTGCATTTGATCCAAGGTTCGGCTGAAAAATTGCCACTACAAGAACAATTTGATTTTGTGTATTGTTTGGACGCTTTTCATCATTTCCAAAATGCTGATAAGACGCTTGAAGAAATGCGACGCGTCGTCAAACCGTCAGGCACCATAACAATTCTTGATCCTGTATTTGACGGGTGGAAGAGTTTGCTCATGAAACTAACCTTGCCTTTTTTGGGTGAAGCGCACATAGCAAAACGCTCAACAAAAGACTGGCATGAATTGCTCCTGCGCCACAAATTAAAAATAGTACGGGAAACAGCTTGGCTTGGTTTTTTTAAAATTTTTATTCTAAAAAATATATGAAAATTGGTATTGAACAATTGCCGCGCGGTTTAAGTGCGCGTACCGCAATCAGGCGGTGCGGGTATGGTGAACACGTGAGCAGAGAAGTGAGTTACTGGAAACGGCTTGGTACCGGCAGTTACCCGCGTTTTCATGTTTATGTTGAAGAACGCGGCAAGGACGCGGTGTGTTTTAATTTGCATTTGGATCAAAAAGAAGTCTCGTATGAGGGAAACCACGCGCACAGCGGGGAATATGAGGGCATGGCGGTGGAGAGGGAAGCGGAACGTATACGACGCATGATCGCCCTACAAGAAGATGAAAGTGATGATTAAAGAAGTTTTAAAGGTTAGTTATCCACAGATGTCTCAAGAAGACTGTTTTTATGCTATACTAATAAGAGTAAGGCATATTTTAAATTTACTTATTTTTAATTTTTTCGTTCTATGCGAACAAAAATTAAGCAACTCGCCTATTTATGTGGCGGATTGTTTTTGAGTTTAGCACTCGCCGGTTTTGTTGCGGCACAAACTACCGGAGGCACAGGTACTGGAGGAAGCGGGACTACGACCTGTCCCGATGGCTCCATGGTTGCTATTGGGATGACCTGTCCTACTACGACTGGAACAGGTACCGGCACAACGTCAATGACAACTTGCCCCAACGGCACGCAAGTTGCGGCAGGAACTACGTGTCCGCCCACAATGACCACCTGTCCGGATGGCTCTCAAGTGGTAGCAGGTACTACCTGCCCCACACAGGAAAGCAAATGTACCTCTGCCAGCGGCAAATGGTGTAAAAATTCAGATGGTGCAACAGGCTGGTGCTCATATAGTTCAACCACACCGTGTCCCGCATATGATGCTCCAAGCTGTACCGCGCAGAGCGGTGAATGGTGTGCGTATACATCCGGTACAGGAGGTTGGTGCGCAACCAACGGCGCAAAATGTCCCATTAATGATGAACCTACTTGTACTGCAAAAGGACGTCCGTGGTGCAAATCCGCAGGTGGAACCGTTGCTTCCGGTTGGTGTGGAGATGTTGGATACAAATGTCCGGCAAATGATGAGGCAAGCTGTAAGGCTCAAGGTAGTCAATGGTGCACTTCTGCCGGAGGGACGGCAACTTCCGGATGGTGTCAAACCTCCGGAGATTGCCCAATAAATGATAGTGGAACATGCTCTGCAAAAGCGCGTGTTTGGTGTCCCAACAGTTACGGAAGCGGCGGCTGGTGCGCTTCAGCAGGTTACACCTGCAATGGCACTGCTACCTCTGTACCTCCTACATATCAGACTCCTTCTTCAACCCCAACAACTACAAATTTTACTTGTTCCGACGGTACAAAAGTTTCTGACAGTTCAAAATGTCCGATTGTAACTACAACTCCACCGCCAACAACAATGTCATGGCCTCAATCGGAGACAGAATGTACAAAATATAAAGGGGTGTGGTGTCCACCCACGGCAAATATGTATGGCACCTCAATGGGCAGTTGTATGATGGCGGGTCAATCATGTCCAAAATCCACTTCGGCAAATATGATGACCTGTTGGGATGGTACCCAAGTTCCTTCAAGCTCTTCATGTTCTTCAACTCCGAGCAATTCAGCCGATTGTAAGGCGAAGGGCGGTTTATGGTGTGCTTCTATGGCAACAGGAGGTGGCGCAACATCTGGTTGGTGTACTTCAAAAGATAATGGTTGTCCCAAATATCCTCCCGCAGGTCAGATGACCTGTCCGGATAATCAAACCTACGTTTCCAAACTGTCTGATTGTCCAACCTGGGCGTCTACAACAATTCAATCAGATATAAATTACAAAACGTGTCCAAATGGTTCACTTATTAAAAAAGATGCTGAATGCCCCAAGCAGATTAACTACATAGTATGTCCTAGTGGCACAAAAGTTATTGAAGGAACCCAATGTTCTGTTACACAAAAAGAAAATGATGTTACTGTTTGCGCGGCAAAAGGATATCTCTGGTGTGTTGATAAAAATTCCGGCAAGTCCGGGTATTGCAGTACGTCCGGCACTTGCGGAGTAGCAACTGATCAAGAACAGAAAGAAGAACGACTCGGTTTAAATGCCAAGGAGGTCAGACAATTGGAACAAACAAAGAAAAATTTGTTGCGCAAACTGGATACTTTGGAGAAATTTTTTGTCAAGGTAAAAGACACGGAATCGCTCGCAAAAACGAATACGCTTAGAGGACAAATCAAAGCATTGCCGCAAGATACAGCCGCACTTGATGCCATTGATTTAATCTCTGATGACGTGAGCACTTTAGGAGATATTAAAGACGCGGCACTCAATAATGGTGTTGACACGCAGTCTGAACAAGATCAAGCCTTGCAGAAAAAAGCATTGAAACAGCTCAAGTCAAACGTTGCAAGATTTGCAAGCCAGCTCGCGATCATTCAGGGGCGTATCACCAGATTGGAACGCGGCGGCGCGGCCGTACCTGCGGAAATCAAAGATTTAGTTTCAAAAGCGCAAGGATTGGTCAAACAAATTCAATCGGCAACTTCATTTGATGAAGCGCGCGACGCGGCAGAGTCTTTGCGCGACGCGGCAGATGACGTCAATGGCGCATTGGCAACCTTAGAGCAAATCACTCGTATCCAGGGTCTTACCAAGGCAATTGAAAAAGAAATAGGCTCTAGAGAAGCTGGTTTCAAGCGCGCGCAAACTCTTGCCAAGAAACTTAAAGTGGATGTGGCGGATTATATTGGCGATATTGGCGGATTATTAAAATCAATCCGCGAATCATTCAACAAAGCCAAGGGCGCGGATTTTGGAGAGAGTGATCCTTTAGAATTTGTGCAAGCGAACATCATTGATAAATTGGATGAAGCTGATTCCAAACTTGCCAATCTCAACGCGCTTACCAACCTCAAAGGTTCAATTAAATTAATTAACGCGCAAATCTCAAAGTTTGACGCCCAAATCAAGCGTCTTGAAAAGAAGAAAAAAGATGTGACAGAAATGAAAGGCTTGCTTGCGGAATTGAAAGATCATAACGCAAGATTGCAAGCTTTAGCGAGGCAAAAAATAACAGAAGATAATCTCTCGGAGATTGTGGACGAACTGTCCATAGCGGCAAATCTTTCAGAGCAATTAAATGATTCGCTACAGCTCAACACGCCTTCGGCGCTGGAACGCGAACTCAAGAAAGGGATTAAGACAAGTGGGTCACTCAAAGGAATTGATATTCCAAGCCTTGAAACATCGCTTTTGCGAGCTTATCGTGTTGCAACATTTGTCCGTCAAACCCCTTCAGATATTGCTGAATATGTCAGCATAGGTGGACACCGTAAAGTGAATACAACACGCGGATCTTTTGCGCAAGATCAGTAATTTCCCACTCAAAAGAAGCACAACACCTCGGCTCGCCTTGACGCCGGGGTGTTTAGTATCTATGCTATAGGGTGAAGGCTCAAAGAATATGTCTAAAGTAACCGAAGAAATCAAATCACGGCTTGATATTGTTTCCCTTATCGGCGAGTACGTGCAATTAAAGCCTGCTGGTGTGAATTCCAAAGGAAGGTGTCCGTTTCATAATGAGCGGACGCCTTCGTTTATGGTAAGTAGAGAGCGCCAGTTTTGGCATTGTTTTGGGTGCAATACAGGCGGCGACGTGTTTGATTTTTTGATGAAAATTGAGAATCTGGAATTTGTTGAGGTGCTCAAAATGTTGGCAGATAAGACAGGTGTTAAGCTTGAGGATAATGAACGCGTAGAAACAAATAAAAATGAGAAGAATCGTCTTTTGGATATTGTGCGGTTGGCGGCAAAGTTTTATCACAAGGTTTTGCTTGACTCTCCGCAATCCGCCGCCGCCCGCGCGTATGTATTAGAAGATCGCGCTCTCGCACCGCATGCTTTGGACGAGTGGCAAATAGGATATATTACGGAAAGCTGGGATACGCTGACGCAGTTTTTATTAAAAAAAGGTTTTGGCATAAACGACATGGTCAACGCGGGACTTGTTATGCAAAAACAGGGCGGAGGGTGGTATGATCGTTTTAGGGGGCGCATTATGTTTCCGCTTTCGGACGCGCAGGGGAATGTGGTGGGTTTCACGGGCCGTTTGCTTAAAGACGACCCCACAGGGCAACAAGGCAAGTACGTCAATACCCCACAGACCTCTCTGTATGACAAGAGCAAATTGTTGTATGGGTTGCATTATGCAAAGAGTGCAATTAAAGAAAAAGGATTTGTAGTGGTGGTTGAGGGGCAGATGGACGTCATAGCATGCCATGAATATGGCATGCGCAATGTTGTGGCATCATCCGGTACGGCACTCACGGTAGAACAAGTGCGTTTGCTTAAGCGGTTTACTTCACAGATATATTTGGCGTTTGACGCAGATGCTGCCGGACAGCTTGCCGCGCGGCGGGGCATTGATATTGCGCTCGCGGAAGGCATGATTGTGCGCATTATCACAATTCCACAACAAATCGCTAAAGATCCGGATGAATGCATTCGTAAAGATCCCGATGTATGGAAGCAATCCGTGGAGAACGCGCGTCCTCTCATGGAGTATTATTTTGAGATTTTTACCTTTGGGGTTGATTTGAATGACGCGCAGGCGCGCACCAATACCACAAAACAGCTCATCAGAGAAATCATTAAACTGCCCGACCCTATTGATCGCGAGTATTGGTTGGATAAATTGGCGCATCTTTTGGGGGTTTCGGTATCGGTGCTCAAGGAGCAATTGAAGGTGGAATTGAGAAGGTCAAAGCCTCATTTTGCGGTGCAAAAACCAGCACAAACCAGTAATCCTTTAGTGTCGCAAGAGGATCCTGCGCACAAAATAGGCAGGCAAATCCTCGCGTGGTGCCTTAAATACCCCTCGCTCTGGACAGAAGTGCTAACATCCATTAAAATTAATGCGTTACCCTCAATCGCGCTTCAAAATATTTTTTCAGCCGCACAGGAAGCGCAGGGCAAAATTGGGCCGCAATTTAAAAATGCAAAGGATGAGTCCCACGAAATTATGCTTGCGGAATTCTTAAGCAACGATCTTTTTGAGAGCGGGAATGAAGATATTGATGAGGAGAATGAATCCCACCGTTCCGCGCGAGAACTCGTCACGCGTCTTAATGTGTGGTATACTACTAGGAAACGGCAAGAGCTGGCGCGAAACATGGAAGAAGCGGAACGTGCGGGCGATTTTGTCCGCATGCAGTCTATATCAGAAGAATTAAAACAATTGATTTTTTAATTAATCTATGAGGAAACAGGCAAAAAAAAAGAAAAAGAGAATTGTTTCAAAGCACGCTCGAATTTCGCGTAAAAAGCCTTTGACAAAAAAGAAAACAAGAAAAGTAATTCGTCATAAAACCAGAATAGTAAAGAAGAGAATACAACATAAAACATCAAAGGTATTAGCGCGTAAAAAACGTCATAAATTTCAAAAGATTTCGGCACCTGTTGTACCCCCTCCTTCCGTTGAAACTATTAATTTTGGATTTAAAAAAGCATATCAACGCGGTTTTGTAACAGAAACCGAGCTTTTGTATTTATTTCCTGAACTTGAGGAGTACACTAATACCTATGAAAATTTTTTAGATCGTTTAGATGAATCAGGTATATCCGTTATAGAAAATACTGAACAAATTTTATTGCGTAAAGAGCAAAAACACGACCTTCTCAAAAAACTTAATATTACATCACCAGGGGATAAAGAGCATATCGTGGAAATACCGGAGCTCTCCGCAGACTCCATACAAATGTATTTGCGGGAGATTGGTAAAATTCCACTTTTAACAGGTGAAGAAGAGGTGGCGCTTTCCAAGCGTAAAGAGCGCAATGAGAAAGAAGCAGAACGCAGGCTTATTGAAGCGAACTTGCGTTTGGTAGTTTCAATAGCCAAAAAATTTGTAGGTAAGAGCCTCTCGCTTTTGGATTTGATTCAAGAAGGAAACATAGGGCTTTTCCGCGCGGTCAAGAAATTTGAATATCGCAAGGGATTTAAGTTTTCCACATATGCCACTTGGTGGATAAGGCAAGCAATTACGCGCGCGCTTGCGGATCAATCTCGCACCATTCGTATCCCTGTGCATATGGTGGAGACCATTAATCGTTTTCAAACTCTAGAACGCCAATTGATACAAGATTTGGGCAGAGAACCAACTCCCGAAGAAATTGCAGCCGAGATGGGGGAGGACATAGGGAAGATAAATCATATCATTCGAATCTCTCAAGAGACCGTCTCTCTTGAGACATCAGTTGGAGAAGACGACGATGACAGCACGCTTGAAGACTTTATTGAAGATGTCAAAAATATATCACCGGAACGTTCCGCGGCTTTGGGACTTTTGCGGGATTACGTGCGCGACGCCATCAAAGATTTGTCTCCGCGCGAACAGAAAATTTTGGAAATGCGTTTTGGATTGGCGGACGGAGTCTCGCACACGCTTGAAGAGGTGGGCAAGGAGTTTGATGTTACGCGCGAACGTATCCGCCAGATAGAGGCAAAAGCATTGGAGAAGATTCAAGATTCTCCCACCATTCAGAAGTTGAGGGATTATTAAGGTCTTGTCAAAATAGACAGAGTTATTTATACTACCTTCGCTTCACACAGCAGTTTTCCATTCGTGATCGTAAGGTTTGAACAGACCAATTCAGCAATCATCCTTCTTCCGCTCGGTGAGCCGCTTTCAAAGCGGCTCTTTGCTTGTCTCAGCAAAGAAATAGCAGCGCGCGCGGGTTCGAACACCTCCAGCGCACCCGTGGGTTTCTCCAGCCCGTGAAAGTCGTCGAGGAGGTCGCGGCGCGTCTGGCGGCACACCATGGTCGTGGTCACTTCGCTATGGCGTTTTCCGGCGAGGACTTTGCGAGCCTAGCGCAGCTCGACACGCCTTCGACCTGGACCAGCGCCGCGATTGAACTGATTGAGTCGCGCTTCGGACAACTACCGGCTAAGTCCACCTTACTTGGCTTCTAGATCATCGTCGTCGGATGCGGTATGCGTGTCATGCCGTCCGGCATTTCGTGCAGATCGGCCACCGTCCTGCGCCAGATGTAGGACGGAGAGCAACATGATGCTCCGGGGCTTGAACTTGGCGTCCTCACCCCGGGTTTTTGTGATTGCGACAAAACTCCACTCCTCGAGCTTGTCCAAACACTTCTTAATCATTCGCCAATCATTCTTGAGGATCGCGCGGAGCTTCTCCAGCGTTTCCGGTTTTAATTTCACAGGTCTTAGTTCTCGGCATAAATTCGCACCTTGACCTGTTTAAGCTCGTTGAAGAACGCTTGAGGCTCGACTTGAAGCTCGCGGCTCCAATATCGCTTCACCAGAGAATCCAAGTCCGTGCTCTTGCCGAAGCAGAAGAGCACCTTGTGCGGATTTCCCCGATCCACGACCTCAAGAGAATCAGGAATAAATAATAAAAGCACCGCGACCAATGCCATGTCGGCGAAGTTGGCAAACAAAAAAGCGACCATTTTGGCCACCTGTTTCGCGAGTTATTAACTACACCAGAGCTACACCAGTTTTATTTTGTATTCGGGATTGATTTTATAGCCACTGACGGACCGGCCGACTATAAAGTTGGATATGCCAAGATGGTACTTGGTTTTGTCATTAATCATAAGCTTGGCTTTTCTGCTTTTACTTCCGGTAAGTTCTACTAATGAATCGGTTGATACGAATGCTTTTTGCTCAATCAGAATTCGCACCATCTTTTGTCTCTGCTTTTCCTTACCCATCGGGTAGCAATGCTTGATTTTTGGCTCACGGTATAAATCGCCATCGCTTGAGAGAAAAATAACCTTACTTTTGTCTGCTGGTTTAGTTCTTTTGGCGGCCAGTCTGTAAGCCGCGCCCTCGGCCACCATCTGAGCGATATTCTTTTCCAAATCAGCAACCTTTCCTAGTGCGGTTTGGTATGCTCGAGTCATCGACTCTACGCTTTGCGTGTTTCGGTTTATTGCTTGAACTAGCACTATGATCGACGGATCGCTATCTTTAATAATTTTTTGCGGGTTCTCTATGTCAGCAAAATCCTTCAGCGAGGACTGGAGTTTATCAGTGACGGTAGAGACTGAAAAAGGGTAAGAACTGATCTTACTTACAGATCGCAATATCGAAGACTTATATTTTGTGGCCAAAGCGGCCTTTTTCATTTTCATAATCATTTTTGGTATTCAGTTATCCGGAACTTCCGAACAACTCAGGACTTATCATCATCCGGCTTTTTCTGGAATTTTTCTTTCACAGTCTTTTTAAATTCCTCAAACTCAATCGCAGTTAACCATTTCGTATTATACTTGTCATCGAATGCCCACCATTCGTCAGTTTTCTTGGTGCAGAAGCGAATTTCGTCATTGCAGTGAACATCGTCCCATGTGCGAATCTCGATCCGGCCCTCTGTCCATGTTGTCCAGTATACTACTTGTACTGGACAAAAACAACCTATTCTGTCCACTAAAAGGTAAATAATATGCTTAAAGACATAGTTTCTAACCAAAAACAGCAGAAAGAGCAACTTTTAACTCTTTCGTACATAGATCGAACTAAGGAGCCATTTGCCAAGAAATGGTTAGATTCGAATTTGATAAAAGTCGTCCTGGGACCCCGCCGAGCTGGTAAGTCGGTATTTTCTCTCGTACTTCTGAAGGATCGTCCGTTCATGTATTTCAATTTTGACGACGAGGTCTTGTCGAGCGCAGGCGGTATAGCCACCGATGAACTCATGAAGGAATTACATGCCACGTATGGGCAGGTAAAGACTGTTCTTTTTGATGAAATACAAAATTTTCCTAATTGGGAACTATTTGTTAACCGACTGCACAGGGAAGGATATAATCTGGTGCTTACCGGCTCTAACGCCCATCTGCTTTCAAAAGAACTCGCCACACATTTGACCGGCAGACATATGCCGATAGAAATATTGCCATTTGATTTCAGTGAATTTCTCCGGGCAAAAAAGTTTCAAATAGATACAGAATATAGTGCCCTACCGCAACAGCGCGGCGAGCTCTTGAATCTCATGGAAAACTATTTACTTAACGGTGGGTTTCCTGAAGTTGTGGTCAGCAATCTTGACCCTAAGGATTATCTCGAAGTCTTATTTGATGCTCTGCTTTTCAAGGATGTCGTCAAAAGGCACAAGGTGAAATTCTCGACTCAAATAGGAAATCTTGGAGCGCATTTAATAAATAATTTTGCCAATCTATATACCGTACGTAAGTTGCTCGAGATTTTGAATTTGAAGAGTGCGTCTACTACCGAGAAGTACATAAAATACTTGGAAGAAGCGTATCTCATTTTTTCTTTGCTCCGGTATTCACCTAAGTCTATACAGCGAATAAAATCTCCACGGAAAGTTTACGCTGTTGATAATGGCTTTATAAGCGCGAAAGCAATTCAGCATTCTCCGGACAAAGGCAAGCTCATGGAGAACCTTGTTTTTACCGAACTTGTAAAGCGTGGCGTTAAGCCAAATAGAGACCTTTTTTATTATAAAACGCGAAATGATCGTGAAGTTGATTTTATTGTAAAAAAAGGAACAGAGGTCACGGAACTCATACAAGTCTGCTATGAAGCGGTAACCTCGGATGTCGAACAAAGAGAAGTAAGAGCACTGCTTGAAGCAAGTGATGAGTTGAAAGTGAAAAAAATGACAGTGCTCACGTGGGACGAAAAACGAGAGATAAAAAAAGACGGAAGAGATGAGATTTTTTGGAATACCCATAAAAAGTTTACCTACTGTAAGTGCAAGAAAATCTGGGTTGATGGTTGCGAGGATTACGTCCGGGTTGGTGGCAATGAGGGAGACTATAAGGTGATTCACAAATAAATTTATGCAAAAAGAAGCCACCGACAATCAAAATCCTCATGATCCAGAGAACACATACAATGAACATAAAAAAATAGAAAATGGAGAAGGAACACCTATTATTACATCGGTTCGTGGCTGGTGTGGTTGGGTTCTTGTCACACGGAAGTGATAATGTCACCTTCTGAAGGAAGTTAAAATGTCACCCCTATGGTAGAATGATGAGTTAAATATTAACTCACGACTACTATGGATAATGACAACTTCCTTCGTATGACAGCCAGTGATCTTGAACGGCGAGACGTTGTACAGCGATTATTGCGCAGCCAGCTCACAATCGCTACGGCAGCTCTGCAACTGCGACTTTCGGCCAGACACCTGAAACGATTAAAAGCCAAAGCCAGAAAAAGCGGTCTGTCGGCGTTGCTTCATGGCAACCGCGGCAAGCCAAGTCCGAACCGTTTGCCGGACAGCGAACGAAAAAGAATCATTGCGCTCGTCAGTGAAAAGTATTTGGATTTCTCGCTCACCTTCGCCACCGAGAAATTATCTGAGTCGCACGGCATCACCCACGATCCAAAAACCATTCAAAGCTTTTTAATCAAGGCCAATGTTTGGACTGCTCAAGGTCTCGCTGGCCGATAATTTTGTACAACTGATCAATCTTATCCTGTAGTTCTTTGTACTCGTGTTTGCGTTTGTCCACGAACAGCAAGGGCAGGCCATCCTTGGCAATCTTTTGCCATTGGTTGACTTGGGTGGGGTGGACTTCGTTTTCGCTCGCTATCTGGGAAATTGTCTGACTGCCTTTTAGAGCGGCAATAGCAATGTTGGCCTTTTGGTTGGGGGTAAATGTTTTACGCATATGGTGATATTATACCACCAATTTGTATCTTAATGGATTGTCTTGTTTTGCCAGACCATTATACTGTTGTAGTGGAAATGGTTTTCTCCATGGATTTTTTTTGATTCTTTTTGCCCGATGCGGGAGTATTAAGAAAATTTAAGCCGTTCTTTTGACACGCGGCGCATAGCGTACAAAATACCTCCCACCACGCAACTGGTGCCTATCATTTCCAGCGATTCCTCTGTGACTATCAAGACATAATAATAGGGAACGCTAAAAGGAGGATGAGTGAGTAGATATCCGCCATACGCTTCCACAAGCAAGCTCAAAATCATAATACATGTACCAACACCAATAA
>Ga0075967_117_pt1 | contig 18238 bp, 19 predicted proteins | sample RifGroA2_FD_67993 | JGI IMG/M metagenome (GOLD analysis project Ga0075967, IMG submission 67993) | Parcubacteria (Magasanikbacteria) bacterium GW2011_GWA2_45_39
CTTCGCGTAACAGCGGCTATGCGTCGCTTCGCTACATCCCGCCTGTCCGAAACCTGACGGTTTCGTCCATGCGGGACGTCGCATAGCCGCGAGCCGTTATGTGTAATAAATTTTTTACACTTTTTGTTTTTTTGACTGGTGATTGGCGGGGGGGGCGAGCGAGCGAATTGAGGGGAAATAGGTGTTTTCTCCGCTACGCTACGAAAACGATTCAATAAAACGACAAACATATACTTATGAATAGTAAAATAACCAACATTAATAGATTTTTAATCAGAGTTTATTTTGGAGAGATCAAAAATGATAATTTATTAGAGAACAAAATCCAAATTGCAATAAATAAGGCTTACTTAGATTTTTGCCGAACTTTGCATGAATTTTCAAAAGAAAAAGAACATGATGATATATTAGTAGATTCAAAATTATATTTAAAAAATAAAATTTTAGAATTAACAAAGGAACAAAAACCAAACCAAAACTTCTATGACAATTGGCACAGGCAAACATGTGACAATATTATTAAATTCTTTCCACTAACAAAAAATTATTTTCATTATGGACAAGCTCAAAAATGGATAAATATGACATTAAAATATTTATTTGTTTTGGAAGTAAGTGAACTTAATAATATGTTGGCTTTTCTTCATGTCCCTATAGATAATATTATTCTTGATAAATTAAAAAATCGTCAAATGGACTATCCAAAATTTGAAACGCCATGGAGTAAAATAGACAATTATGACAAATACATTAATTTCCAAAAATGGCTAAGAGGGCAATTTCCAAATCAAATACCAATGGACACAGAATTTAAATTATGGATGGAATAATTAATAACTAATAAAAATATGGACACCAATAACATTGAAAATGTTATCATAAAAAAAATTGAGAAAAAAATCGAATCCAAACAAAATTTAAGTGATGAAGATATTGATAGCATAATCATCTCGGAGATAACATCGGCAAAATATTTAAAAGAGGATTGGCAAATACATTATGCTAAAGAGAGAATTAAAAAAATAATAACAGAGGAGCAGTTGGAAAAATTACCAAAAGAACAACGGGCAAATTTTGGACACCCTGGGTGGTATTTTATTGCATGTGTTTTTATTGGAAATTTAACTCAATACACCAAAAATTATTTACTTTTCATTGCTGGTTCTTTTGATTAGTGTATTATCAATTTATTTTTTAATCCTTTGGGGAGCCAAGTTATTTTATAAAAATAAAAATGAACAAAAAGGATTTTTAGTGATTTAAAAAATTTCATTTTTAATCACGATGGCGTTCTGTCTCATGCTAATTTTCACGTTTGTGATTGTACACATAGGTGCGAAAAGAGAGGCGACAAAAGGAGTTGATGAAGATGGATATATTTCCACGTCAACAGTTATGATAACTTCGGTTAAAGTTGAGGGAGATAATAATATAACATATCCATCAATAACGGGATCAGGCAATAAAGAAATCCAAGATTCTTTTAATAATGGTGCCAAAAAGATAGTTGATGACGAAATAAAATCGTTTAATAAGTTAGCTGGTGAATTTGTAAATGAAGGAAATAAAAATACCGCAAACAATTCTTTGGAATTGGATTATCAAATCACCGGCCAAAACTCGAATTTTATTAGTATCAAATTTATCGGCTATCTATACGGTGGCGGTGCGCATGGTAGTAATATAAATATCTCATATAATTTTGATTTGAGAACCGGCCAAGAAATTAAATTGGCGGATTTGTTTAGGCCAGACAGTAATTATCTAAATGCGATTTCTGATTATACAATAAACGAATTAAAAAGTAGAAATTTAGGTGATTCAAAACAGATTGAGGAGGGTGCATCGCCAAAAGCAGAAAATTTCAAAACAGTAAATATTAGTGACACAGGCTTGCTGTTTACTTTTGAAGATTATCAAGTGGCACCATATGTGGTTGGACAGCAAACAGTTATAATACCCTTCGAAAAATTAAAAAATACCTTAAATTCTAAATTTTTTATTGTTAATTGGCAAATAAAAATATGACTAAAACTAAACGAATTATTATCTAAACAGTAATCGCTTTAATTATTGCAATAGCCACCCTTTTCACATTCGGTGTTGTTACGCTTGGCGGTGACTATTGGGACTTAACCTTTTATTTTTTTGACGATTTAACTCTTATTAATATTCTGTTTGGGGGTTTGGCTATTTTGTTGGTATCTCCTATTTTATGTGTACTCACATTGTTTAGAAGACACAAAGAAACCCCCAAATTAGATAAAATCATAAAAATATTCCTTTATGCCAATGTTATCAACTTGTTAGTAGGTTTAATATGCCATTTTACATACCTTATCATTCACACCGAGGAATATGGGTTTAGTTATTTGTCATTTTATCATCAGACAGATGAATTTTTTTGGCTAAAAATTACTCTCGCCATCTTGTTTTATTTAATACCTGTTAGATTACTGATTATCGCGGCAAGAATCAAAAAAATTGACTAAATCTACCCAATTGGATATAATTGGATATAGTTAATATATCCAATTTAAATATATGCCTAATATTAGCCAAAAAATAACAGAAAAACATCAAATTTCGGACAACTTTGCCAAGCGAATCGAACAAATTCCGTCTAATATCGTCTCCAAAATCGCCAAAATTGACGAATTAAAGGGGCGGTGGATAACCGGAGCCCGCTTAAGCCCGCAAGTTTTGGGACGTTTAAAACGCTCGGTTTTGATTACTTCCACCGGCGCCTCTACCCGTATTGAGGGCTCTCGCCTGTCCGACGAAGACATTGAAAAATTGATGCGCGGTATTAACATCCAAAAATTTACCAACCGCGACAAACAGGAGGCGCAAGGATATTATGAACTTTTGGAAAATGTTTTTAATTCATGGAAGGGCATAAAATTAAACGAAAGCACTATCAAACATTTTCACCAAGAATTGCTAAAATATGTAGAAAAGGACGAAAAACATCGTGGTGATTATAAAAAAGGTGAAAACAAGGTACACATGTTAAATGATACCGGAAAATCAATTGCTATTCTCTTTGACACTGTGCCGGCGTACCTTACCCCGGGCCAAATGAGAGATTTAGTAGAATGGACACAAAAAACATTGGCGGAAAATAAATATCACCCACTACTTGTGATTGGTAATTTTTTGGTTGAATTTTTAAAGATTCATCCTTTTACCGACGGCAATGGACGATTATCTCGTGTACTTACTAACCTACTCTTATTGCAAGCGGGATATTTGTATACCCCCTATGTTTCTCATGAAAAATTAGTTGAGGATAATAAACCGGATTATTATGTTGCTTTGCGTCGTAGCCAAAAAACCATGGGGACAGACAATGAGAATATTGCTGATTGGCTTAATTTCTTTTTGGATATTATTTTAAAGCAATCACAAATGGCGGTGGAACTATTATCTAAAGAAAACATAGAAAAAATACTGTCTGAGAAACAACTTATTGTTTGGCAATACATTGAAAAAGCAAAAGAAGCGCGCACCGGTGATATTGTGGAAAACACCAAGATAGGCAGACCGACAGTGAAGCAAACCCTCGATGTGTTACTCAGATTGAAAAAGATTGAACGGGTTGGATTGGGAAGAAGCGCGCGATACAAAATACTTTAAAACGACATGGCTACAGGGGGCATTCACCCCTAACCCCTCTGCCCCTTCGCCATATTGTGTGAGCGAATTTGCTCCCCTTGATTGAACGACGAGCGAAAAAAACAAAAAATGTAAAAATTTTACAACACATAACGGCCGATATGCGGTTCAAAAAAAAGTGCGATTTAACAACTTTTAATGGATGCGCTTTTTTTCTCCCATATTTTTACTCCCTTTGGTCGTAAACACATCGCATATCGGCGTACATTCTGCGAAATCGCTCCGCTCTTTCGCAGAATGGGCGGCGGTGTCAACTAATTTTTCAAAAAACAAATTTTGAGAATTTATGAATGATCTTATCACAGCCGTAGTGGCAATTATTGAACACGAAGGAAGGGTGCTAGTCGGCAAGAAAATAAACTCCAACAATTTTTTGAGTAACGCGTGGCATATTCCGGGCGGAAAATTAAAACATGGCGAAACTGAACAGCAAGCCCTTGCAAGAGAAATGAAAGAAGAAACAGGCATTGAAATTAAAATTGGCAGATTTTTGGGAGAGAGAGACGTTCCGGGTTCGGGTGTTAAAGCGCGGTGGTATTTGTGCATACCTCTTACGCAGGATTTAAGGGCGGGGGATGATTTGGCTGAAGTTAAATATGTCCCAAAATCTGAAGTTCTAAAAATTTGCGATCCAAAGTTGATAGCTTTTTGGCCGCCAGAGGTTGTGGAATATTTTAAAGATTAAACTGCCATTTAGTGAAATGGATTTATATGATCAAGAAACCGGACATAAAACAAGACCAAATGGAACTTATGTGGCGCAGGGAGTATTCTTTGTGTTACGGGTGGGTAACGGTAGAGAGTTTTAAGAATTTTATTGGAGAAGAACTCAATCGCAGTGGAATATCGGTACGTATTGATGGGGGAGAGGGTTGGCTTTCATTTTTTGCGTCAAGAAATGACGTAGAGCAAATGAAAAAACACCTTTCTCTTGAAGTTGCGGATCCCTCAAAACATCTTGAACGCCGCATGAATGCTTTACAAAAAAATGGCAAAGAGACGGTGTGCTTTTCGCGTTCATTGCATCCCACTCCACGCACCTCTGATGCCGATTTGTTTAAAATGGTAGCCGGTTTTTTTGACATTTTTACTGCTTATTGCGTGCATTTGTTCAGGAGTTTTTATTGGAATGAAATGAGTGTTTTGTTATTTGAAAAGCTTATAGCAAAGAAAGTGCCTCAAGATCAGTTGGTAGAGGTGCTACAACAATTTTCCAAACCTTCAAAACTCACGAGTGTTCCCAAGATTAGTTATTATTTTGCAAGAGTGAAACAATTTAAAAAACGATTGGCATATCTTGAGCACAATTTCCCATGGCTCGGGAGTGGTGATTCTTTTTTCCCGCCCATGACGCGCGTTCAAATGGGGGCATATATTCGGTCGTTTATTCTGCCTGCGCGGAACGCTTCGGCTCCGGTGCGCCTTGTATTGAATGCAAAAGAAAAAAGATTTCTTAAACGTTATCAAGAAATTTTATATATCAAAGATCTCCGCGACGATTATAGGCGTGAGGCTTTTTATTATTTCTATCCTGTTGCACAGGAACTGGGGCGGCGTTTTAAGTTGAAACCGCAGGATATCGGATATTTGGAGCCGTCAGAAATACCACTTCTTGCACATGATAGAAAAAAAGTTTTGGATTTAATACGTGAGCGCTCACAAGGGTATGTCATTGAGTATACAGAAGACAAGGAAACTTTGTGGGCGGGTCAGGGCGTGAAAAAATATTTTTTTAAAAACGAATCAAAGAAAAATGAAACGCAGTTGCAAGGAACGGTTGGATGTGTTGGCGCGGCGCGCGGCAGAGTGCAGATAGTACGCACGTCTGCGGATAGGAAGAATTTTAAAAAAGGGAATGTGTTGGTAGCGGTTACCACCAATCCGGAGTATGTTACCGCCATGCAAAAGGCGTGCGCGTTGGTAACCGACGAGGGCGGGCTCACGTGCCATGCGGCAATAGTGGCGCGAGAAATGAAAATGCCGTGTGTTGTGGGGACTAAAAATGCAACGACTGTGTTTAAAAATGGAGATTATGTTGAGGTTGATGGAAGTGCGGGGATTGTGCGGAAGCTCAAAAAAGGGTCTCGTTAAGAGAGATATATTGACCGTAGTGCGGATTTTTTGTATACTATGGAATTTACTCTTAAACAAATTGCAGTACATAATAGTGCCACAAGTTGTTGGACCGCGGTCAATGGCAATGTCTATGATTTGACTCCATGGATTAGCCAACACCCGGGCGGCGACGGAGCTATTTTGAGCATGTGTGGGTTGGCTCATTCAGCAATGGGCGGTTTCTCTTTCTCACTTGAGCGTGGTAATGCTCGTGCTTCTTAATGGTTCATTTGATGTGCTTGCGGCTCTTTTGTTGGCAATTGGCGTATGGGTGCGGCTGGTAGCGGCGGTTCTTTTTGCGCATCTTTTGGGCATTGTGTTTGATGTGGGGTTGAGCGCAATAGGTGTGCGGGATGTTGGGCTTTCTTTTGCCATGCCTGCAATTACATTGAATGGCAGTGACGTGTGGTGCTTTGGATAAAAACAAAAACCCCAGCTCATGTAGAGCCGGGGTTTTAAATATTAACTAGCGCGAAATGTTTTTAGAACATTAGAATCTTGGCCTGCCTCCGCCATGCCCGCCACGGTGCGGACCTCCAGAGCCACCATGTCCTCCACTTCGTCCGCCGCGAGAGCCTCCGCCTCCACCATTGCGTTCAAAGCGCGGTTCTTCTACAAACCCTTCAGGTTTTGGCAAGAGCGCTTTCATGGACAAGTTAATGCGTCCGAGCTCATCAATTTCTTTTACAAGCACTTTTACCGTGTCGCCAATTTTGACTGCATCTTCCACTGTGTTGGTGCGTCCCCATGCCATTTCAGAAATATGCACCAAACCTTCTTGGCCCGGCAATACTTCCACAAACGCGCCAAAATCCATAAGCCGTGTAACTTTTCCGTCAAATGTCTCACCTGCCTCCACCTCGCGCACTAAATTCTTGATCCACTCCACCGCCTTTTCCAGATTTTCTTTGTTGGGTGAGGTGACCGCTACCAATCCGTCATCTTCAATATCAATATCCACGCCGGTTGCGTCAATAATTTCATTGATAACTTTGCCACCACTTCCGATAACTTTGCGGATTTTATCCGGTTTTATGTAAAAGGATACAATGCGCGGCGCGTACTGGGAAAGATCTTCTCGCGGAGCACTGATGGCAGAATTCATTACTTCAAGCACTTTCATGCGCGCGGAAAGTCCCTGCTCCAAAGTTTCTTTGACCATTTGCGCCGTGAGGCCTTTGGTCTTGGTGTCCATCTGAATGGCGGTGATACCTGCTGAAGTACCTGCGATTTTGAAATCCATGCCGCCTTTACCATCTTCCAAATCCTGCAAGTCGGTCAAAATTTTGTAGCTTCCATCCGGCAATGTGGCAAGCCCCATGGCAATGCCGGCAACAGGTGCTTTGATGGGCACGCCTGCGTCCATGAGGGCGAGCGATGACCCGCAGGTGGAACCCATAGAGCTGGAACCGTTGGAGCTCATCACTTCTGATACAACACGAATAGTGTAAGGGAATGTGTCTTTGGGTGGCAAAACCGGCATCAAAGCTTTTTCCGCAAGCGCGCCATGGCCGATTTCTCTGCGTCCGGGGCCGCGGTTGGGGCCTGTTTCCCCTACGCTGTATTTTGGAAAATTATAATGATGCATATAGCGTTTTTTGCTTTCGCCTTCGATGCCTTCCAAAAGTTGAACATCGCCGGGTGCGCCAAGCGTTATGGTAGAAAGTACTTGTGTTTCACCGCGCGCAAACAATGCACTGCCGTGCGTGCGGGGGAGCACGCCGACTTCCGAGGAGAGAGGGCGAATGTCAGTGAGAGAGCGGGCGTCTACACGTTTGCCTTCTTTAACAATCGTGTCGCTAATGTAGCTCTCTACTGTATATTTGAATCCGCGCATGGCAAATTTGCGGCGATCTTTGCCAATACTGTTTTTTTGGAACCATGCATCCAGTCCTTCTTCTATTGCCGCAAACGCACCAAGGCGTTCGGATTTTGTCTGGAGCGGTTTGGAGAAAAATATTTTGTTAACGTTTTCATCCAGATACTGTTTCATTAAATCAAGCACTTCATTTTCTTGTTCAGGTGTTGTTTCGTCGTTGCCGTCCAAGTTTTGTGCAAGCGCGCGTTTTTCTATGCCCACTTTGGAGCGCACTTCTTCTATAAGATCAATTACTGGTTTGAAGTGTTTTTGTCCAAATTGAATTGCGTTAAACATGGTTTCTTCCGTTGCCTCTTGCGCGCCCGCTTCTAGCATGAGAACGCGATCCGGCGTGCCTGCAACCACCACATCTATCAAACTTTTTTCACGTGCGGCATAGGTTGGGTTAATAGCCCATTCCGGCGCGCGACCTTCTTCTGAAGAAGGAATTTGCCCGATGCGGATCCCTGCCAATGGCCCGTTCCATGGAATATCGGAAATGGTAAGCGCGCACGACGCGGCGACAAGGCCTAACACATCGGGGTCGTTTTCTCCGTCAAAGGAAAGTACGGTGGCAACCACTTGAATATCATTGCGAAGCGTGTCGTCAAATAACGGGCGAATGGCGCGGTCAATGAGGCGTCCGCTCAAGATTGAGTCGTCGCTCGGTCTGCCCTCGCGCTTGATAAAGCGTGAACCTTTGATAATGCCGGCGGCGTAAAGACGTTCTTCCAAGTCAACCGAGAGCGGGAAGAAGTCTATGCCGTCGCGCACGTTTTTGCTCATGACAGCGGTGGCGAGCACCACGGTGTCGCCATATTGCACGGTGCAGGATCCGTTTGCCTGCCCGGCGATTTTGCCGGTTTCAATGGTTAGCATTCTGCCGCCCCATTCGGTGGAAAATTTGTGGACCATAAAATAAAGATGTTACTCTTGGTCCAGAAGCGTGAGACGGTGATAACGTGTGTGCATCACAGTCTTGATGTCTCCGGGCCAAGATTTAATAAATTGTTTCAATCATTTTAGATCATTTGTTGCTTCTTCCTCTGCGCGTGGTGCTCGCGCGATTTTGCATGCCGCCGGCGCCGATTAAAAATAAATCTTTGTGCGCGCTTAAATCCGTAAATCCATCTACTGCTTCTATCAACCGTGAGGAGGCTGTTTCACGGAATGCCATTGCTTCCACCTGCCGTCCGCGGTTTTGGAGGTATTCAACCACTTCCACGTAATCTCCATCTCCGGAAACAATAATGATAATGTCCAATAATTCCGAGAGGCGGATCATGTCTACCGCAATGCCCACGTCCCAGTCGGCCTTTTTTGCGCCGCCCAAGAAAATTTGCAATTCGCGCACTTTGGTTTCTATTCCAAGGTTTACCAATGCTTCAAAGAACGGTTTTTCTTCTCCTGTGGGGGTGGACACTACATACGCAATCGCGCGAATGAGTTTTCTGCCCGCAACGCCGGATTTGACTATTTCTCCAAAGTTTACGCGCGCGTTAAAAAGATTCCGTGCGCTGTAATACAAATTTTGCACATCAATGAAGATGCCTACGCGTTGGTCAGGATGTTTGATCATATTATGATAAAGGTTTCGGAAATTTCATTATAAAAGCGCATTTGGTGGCAGTTCCACATGAATGAAATATCCCACGTGCCTGTTTGTGTGTGAGGCCTCGTGGGATAGAAATTTTATGGTGCTTGCTCCGTTATTTCCACTTCCGCGTTTGCTTGTTCTTCAAGTAAGGCGTCTTCTTTTTCTTTTTTGAGTTCCGCGGCACTACGGCGGAGTTTGAGTTTGGTGACTAAATCTAAATAGCTTTTTTGGTCTTCATGACGCAAAAAGGCGAGTAGATGGCGCCGCTCGTTGACTTTACGCACCAAACCGCGGCGCGAGGAGTTATCTTTTTTGTGAATCTTCAAGTGCTCGGTAAGTTGTTTGATTTCTTCCGAGAGAATGGCAATTTGCACTTCAGACGAGCCCGTGTCGTTTTCGTGCTTTTTGTATTTGGCAATAATTTTTGCCTTTAGATCTTTGTCTAACATAGGTCATGCGTGTTATTCACCAACGGACTACGCAACGCATACATCGCGAGCCGCGGCTTTGGGCGTCCGCGCCTTATTTGCGGCGCGCGCCAAAAGAGTAAGTAAGTGAGGAGAGTATAGTATATAAGAGGGAAGATGTCAAATTTAAAAAAAGAACAAAGGTTTCCACGCTCATGGCCACGTAGCCGATTTCATAGACAATCCTGTTTTCCTTGCTTTTTGCCTTTAATTTTGCTAAAGTTAAGACACTTAAAAATCGTAGTAAATTTGTACCATGCCGTATAATCCTGAAGAAACAGAAAAAAAAGTGCTTAAACTATGGGACGATAAGCACATTTTTGAGCGTTCCGTGAGTGAACACGCGGAGGCGCCATCATATGTGTTTTATGACGGTCCGCCCTTTGCGACCGGCTTGCCTCATTATGGGCATATTTTGGCATCAACCATTAAAGATGTTGTCCCGCGTTTTTGGACAATGCGTGGGCGCAAGGCGCGTCGCCGTTGGGGCTGGGATTGTCATGGGCTTCCAATAGAAAATATTGTGGAGAATGAATTGAAAATTTCCGGTAAAAAACAGATTGAGGAATGTGGTGTTGATTCTTTTAACAGCGCGTGCCGGAGTAAAGTACTTATGTACGCAACCGAGTGGGGAAAGATGGTTCGCCGAGTGGGTCGTTTTGTTGATTTTGAGGATTCTTATAAGACGATGGATTCTACGTACATGGAATCCGTATGGTGGGCGCTTAAAGAAATATGGAAGAAGGGTTTGATTTATGAAGGGCGCAAGGTGTTGTTGTATTGCCCTCGCTGTGAAACACCCATATCAAATTTTGAAGTGGCAATGGATAACAGTTATAAGGATGTGACAGAAGAGTCGGTCATAGTAAAGTTTAAGGTTCTGGATTCTGCCGCGCATAAATTGCCGGAAAATACGTTTATTCTTTCATGGACTACTACGCCATGGACATTGCCGTGCAATGTGGCGCTCGCGGTGGGCGCGGATATTACCTATGTGGTCATCCAACAAGGCGACGAGAGTTATGTGCTTGCCAAAGACCGTTTGGAAGTGGTGAAAGGCGAGTATGTGTTGGTGAAGGAAGTGAAGGGGAAGCAATTAGAAGGTATCGCGTATGAACCGTTGTTTGAAATTCCCGCGATTGTTGCAACAGGCAAACGCGCGCATTATGTTGTAACAGCTGATTTTGTAACCGTTGCAGATGGTACCGGTGTGGTGCACACCGCGGTCATGTATGGAGAAGATGACTATAATTTGGGAATGCGACTTGATTTACCCATGATACCTTTGCTTGACCAGCAGGGGGTGTTTAACGCGTCCGCGCCGGAGTTGGTGAGTGGCATGTATTTTAAAGACGCGGAAAAAATAATTAAAAAAAATTTGGTGTCGTGCGGGGTTTTGTTTGATAAATTTCCTCACACGCACTCATATCCATTTTGCTGGCGATGCGGTACGGCATTATTTTACAACGCGATTCCGGCGTGGTTTATCAATATCCAAAAAATTAAAAAAAATTTGGTGTCGCGCAACGAGGAAATCAACTGGTATCCGGAGCATTTGAAACATGGACGATTTTTGAAGGGCTTGGAAAACGCGCCGGATTGGAATATCTCGCGCAACCGCTACTGGGCGACCGCGTTGCCGTTTTGGCGTTGTGAGGCAGACGCCTGCGGGCACGTTACGTGTGTTGGCAGTTTGGAAGATCTAGAGATGCGCGCGGTAAATTATGACGAGGTGTATCAAACAAAAGATATTAAAAAAGTGGATTTGCATAAGCCTTATATTGATCAGGTGATTGTGTGCTGTGAGGTGTGTGGCGGCAACGCGCGGCGCGTGAGTGAAGTGGTGGACTGCTGGGTGGAGAGCGCTTCCATGCCGTTTGCGGAGTTTCATTATCCGTTTGAAAACAATGCGTTGTTTGAGGAGCGTTATCCGGCTGATTTTGTTTCGGAATATATCGCGCAGACGCGCGCGTGGTTTTATGTCATGCACGTCATGGGGACCATTTTGTTTGATAAAGCACCCTTCCTGCACGTGGTAACAACCGGCACTATTCTGAATGAAAAAGGCGAGAAGCTCTCCAAATCAAAACAAAACTTTCCTGATCCGTGGAATATTATTGAACGCTACGGTGTGGACGCTCTGCGTTATTACTTGATGACAAGCGTGGTTATGCAGGCTGATAATTTATTTTTTGCCGAGCGCGAAGTGGATGAAGTGTACAAAAAAATTGTTCTCATTTTGTCCAACGTGGTGAGTTTTTATGAGTTGTTCGCGTCAGAGTCGGGTCTGTCCCGCGCGGTATCGGTTCCAGCTTCAGCACACGTTTTGGATAAGTGGATTATTGCGCGCCTTCATTTGTTTATTAAGGATGCGACCTCCTATATGGAAAGCTATGATGTGGTGCATGCGTATAGACCGCTTGAGGGTTTTGTGAATGATCTATCCACATGGTATGTGCGCCGAAGCCGTGATCGTTTTAAGGGTAATGACGCGGAGGATAAGGCAAGCGCATTGGCAACCTTGCGGTATGTTTTGGTTGAACTTTCCAAGGTTATGGCGCCGGTTATGCCGTTTTTTGCAGAGGAGATATATCAAAAATTATCAGGCATGCCGCATGATTCCGTGCATTTGGAAATGTGGCCGGAGGCGCAATTGGATTTAATCAATGAAGAAGTTCTCGCGGATATGGCGCATGCGCGTGCAATGGTGGAATTGGGTTTGGCGGCGCGTGCGGAAGCAAAACTCAAGGTTCGCCAGCCGCTTTTGTATATACAGTATGAGGGCAAAGCACTTTCAGAAGCGTTGGAGAAGATCATAGCAGAGGAGTTGAATGTGGAAAGTGTAGGTCGCGTGGAGCGCGTGAAAGAAGACGCGGGTCATGTGGTGAAAGCGGAAAAAAATGCGAGAGTGAGTTTGTGCATTGCAATGACTGATGCATTAAAAGCGCAGGGTTTGGTGCGTGAAGTTACGCGCGCCATCAATCAATTGCGCAAAACAAGCGGGTTTACTATTCATGATCGCGCACAGGTGCGTTTTGCAACAGACAACGCAAAAATGCGCGACGTTATTGAACAAAACGCGCGTGAAATTGCGGAGAGCGTGTTGGCGGACGAAGTGGTGTTTGATGCGGGAGCTCAAGGGAAACCGGTAAATATAGAGAGTGCGGCAATTGTTTTTGAAATTACAAAAATATGAGTACATTTGGCAGTATTAAAATTATTTCACAGCCTATTTCTCGGAGTGCGCTTTCCGAGCTTGCTAAAGAGACTTTTGGAGATATGATAAAAGCCGTTGTTGATGTTGATAAAAAGATAGTGTTTATTGAGTTTGATTCAATGATTAATATCAAGCCTCGGCAAGGGAATCGTTCGCGTGGCGTGGAGAGTGAGGAAGTTAGGAAAAAAATTAAGGATGTAGTGCATATTTTAATTATTTGAGAATTTTTTGTCACAATTTGTGACATCAAATTGGGGTGGGAAATATATGCTTGAGAATATTCATCACAATATAGCAAAAGGAAGTTGGTTTGAAAAGGATTTATGCGAGCAGATGGGAAATGTGGGAAGCGAGGTTGGTCGTGCGGTGAACTGGCAAAAAAAAGGAAACGCCGCACAACAAGAAAAAGCGTTAGACAGAGCTTTTGATTTGTTGGATTTGACCATGTCTGACTCGCGTTGGCAGAAGAGTGCGCGATTAAAAGAAATTTGTAGAGTGCGCGAATTGCTCGCAGATGTGTTTTATGGTGAAAATCAGTATCATGATTCGCCGGCAGGTTTGGAAAAATATTTTTATCAATTTGCTCTCATGGCGCGATTATCAAAATAATTATTTATTAACATCATAGTATGACGATACAAGAAATTTATGATTTGGCGTTGAAGCTTGGCATGAAAGCCGACCCGCGCGGAGAAGTTGGAGTAAAACGGTATCTTGCGCGCATGAAGAAAGAATATGAAGCGTTGCCTAAAGATGACAAAGAATATTTTGAAAAAACAAAGTTGGTGGATCCATACGCGGATTCGTTTATTCATTTTGTGGCAAACGCCAAAATTCCGGTGAAGCGCGTACTCGCGGGCATTGACATTGATTCCGGAGAGATTTTTCTTGCGGATCGTTTGAACGAACGCGGAAAAAAAATTGATCTTGTGATCGGGCACCACCCTATAGGCCGCGCGTTGGTGGATTTGGCGGAAGTGATGGATTTGCAAGTGGAGGTGCTGGAAAGCTATGGCGTGCCAACTCATGTGGCGGAAAATCTGATGCAGGAACGCATGAGCCAAGTGGATCGCGGTATTCATGTGGGTAATCAATATCAAGTGGTGGATATTGCACGCCTTTTGGGAATTAGTGTGATCAACACGCACACGCTCACGGACAACTTGGTGGAGGAGTATTTGAATGGATTGGTAAAAGCGCGCAAACCGCACACCGTGGGTGATGTGTTGAAAATTTTGGACGAACAACCTGAATACCAGCAGGCGAAACGAGAAGGAACGGGCCCAAAGTTGTTGTTTGGCAGACCTTCAAACCGTGCCGGCAAAGTGATGACAGAAATGACCGGTGGAACCAACCCGGGAGACCGTATGTATGAGGAGCTTTCCAAGGCGGGAGTGAGCACTATCATCAGTATGCACTTGAATGAAAAAAGCCTTGAATTAGCCAAGAAATCGTTTATGAACGTGATTATCGCGGGGCACATGTCTTCTGATTCTTTGGGCATGAATTTGTTTTTGGACGAACTGGAACAGAAGGGGATTGAGATTGTGCCATGCAGTGGGCTCATGCGCGCTAGCAGAACAAAGAAAGGAAAAAAGTAATTGAGTGTTCCAAAGTCTATGCGGAAAAAATTTGAGTGGATCAAGGCTGTTCGGCGCATTTACCCGCCTTTTTATACTTCTTTGATTTTTTCCGGTTATCGTACTCCTGCAATCTGGAAATCATTTCTTGATTTCCCTTATGTACTCACTGATCTGATGGAAATAGATGCATATTGGTTTTACCCGTCGTATCATATAAAAGAGTTTGCTCAAAAAATTGCATTGCGTTTGTTTGCAGACAAGAATTTTTTTCAACATATTAAAAAAGAATCGTTGCAAAGAGAACAAACGCTTCGCAAGTCGGTGTCCAAGGGGTTAGGTGTTTTTTTTGCGGCCTACTCAAACTATATGCCTACTCTGGGCGTATTTTTTATTTGTGACGATCTGATTGAGGGCAAAGTACGAGAACTTTTACTCAAATGCGCATCTGCGGAACACGTTGAAGAATTGATGAAGTATTTGACAACACCGCTTTACAACAATTTTAATGCGCAAGAGCAATTGGATTTATGCCGGACGCGGGATATTGCGGCGCATATTAAAAAATATCAATGGCTTCATGCGCGTTATGGATATGTTGAAAAGTATACACCTGCAAAAGTTAAGAAAACACAGCGCGTATTGTTAGAAAAAGGCTTTATACAACAGTATACAAAAGAACAACGTGCCATTGCTCATGCAGTCAAAGAAGCGCGCGTGCTTTTGGGAACACGCGCGGCGTATCTTATAGAGGTGATGCGTTTTTTTATTTATTATCGCACGCAGCGCACGGACATCATGGCGCTCGTATCTTTTGAAGTGAAACTACAATTGGAACATCTTGCGCATGAGAGGGGTATCTCGTACGATGATTTGTTGTATTGTACGCTTAAGGAAGTCCGCCAACGCTTGCCTTCTTCTGTGGTGATTGCTGAACGCAAAAAACAGTTGACGTTTGTGGGTGACGCGCGCGGTTGTCATATTTTAATCGATGAAAAACATCATGCAATGGTAAAACGATTTTTGAAATCAGCGGCTACAGTTAACGAGTTAAAGGGTAAAATTGCGTATGAAGGTTTGGTGCGGGGGTTTGCACGCGTTATCATTGATTTTGATGAGCTTGATAAAGTAAAAAAAGGCGAAGTTCTTATCACCAATATGACAACGCCCAATATGGTCCCCGCCATGAGAAAAACTGTTGCATTTGTAACGAACGAAGGTGGAATTACCTGCCATGCGGCTATTATGGCGCGCGAGCTTAAAAAACCGTGTATTATAGGCACTAAAATTGCAACTCAAGTAATTAAGACAGGGGATATGGTGGAGGTGGATGCGGTGCACGGGGTGGTAAAAATTATAAAGAGAGGGTAATATAGAAGCATTGGAATAATTATGATTGCATTTCTTTCCGGCATAATTAAAGAAAAAGAGAAACAAGCGCTTACGGTGATAGTAGGCGGAATTGGTTATAAAATTTTTGTATCCAATAAATTGTTGGAAGAATCAAAAGTCGGGCAAGCGATTGAGGTATACACGCATTTGCAAATACGCGAAGACGCGTGGGAGCTGTATGGATTTTCATCGCGCATTGATCTTGATTTTTTTAAATTGTTATTGAGTGTGAATGGCGTAGGGCCAAAGAGCGCCTTGCATATATTCAACATCGGAACAACAGAAGAAATATCGCGTGCCATAGCCGAGGGAGATATTGCGTTTCTTACCAAAATTTCCGGAATTGGCAGAAAAACCGCGGAACGCATGATTTTAGATTTGAAAAATAAAGTGGGGGTATTAAGTGGGGGCGGCAGTATGCCGGCACGCGGTGCGGCCGCGGATGTAGTGGATGCGCTCGTACAGATGGGCTATTCTTTGGCGGATGCGCGCTCCGCGGTACAGAAAGTAGGAGCTCAAAAAGACGCGGGCGTATTGCTCAAAAAAACGCTTGCGGTTCTCAAGACATGAGTATGATGGTAGAAATAAAAGAAAAAACTATTTGGGAACATCACCTGAAACAACTTTCAGGTTCTATTTTTTTATTGGAGTGGTGGTGGGGGGAATTTCAAAAATCAACAAAACGCGAGGTGTACCGTTTGGTATGGGTTCGCGAGGGGTTGTCGCGCGCGGCGGCACAGGTTTTTTTCCAACCGTTTTTTGGGCATATCGGATACGGAGTAGTAACCCGTTGTCCTTTGTACGCTGAAGATATCACCCGTGAGGAACAAAAAAAGATTGAGGAAGATTTGGTGGCATGGTGCGCGGGTGATCATGGGAAGCAAAGATGGGTGTTTTGGCGTTTTGAACCGCTCGTTGATTTGGAAGCGGAATTTTTTGGTGTTTTCAAAATACCAACACGTCAGCCGCAAACAACGCTCCTGCTAGAAGTATCTCGTAATCCGGAAATACTTTTGCAGGAGATGCACGAGAAAACGCGCTATAACATTCGTCTTGCCTCCAAAAAAGATTTGGCGTGTCGTGTTATTCCCGCGGCGGAAGTCACGCGGGAAGTTTTTAATGTGTTTTGGGGTTTGATGGGTGAAACGGGCGAACGCGCGGGCATTAGGAGCCATCAAAAAGTGTATTATTGGCAATTGTTTCAAACCGCTTCTTTGGAACGCGCAAGTGATGTGTATTTGATTTTGATTTCCAAAGAAAATCAAATGCTTGCCGCCGGTGTATTTATTGGTTCAGGTGATACTTTGACTTACTTGTACGGCGCATCAAGTAACCGCGAGCGCAACAGCATGGCGCCGTATTTTATGCATTGGCAAATGATCCTGTTTGCGCATACCCATGGATTGAGGTGGTATGATTGGTGGGGAGTGAATCCGGAAAGCGTGAGCCATGATGCGTATAAAAAATCATGGGAAGGAATTACTCGTTTTAAGGAGGGATTTGGGGGCATACGCACTGTCTACCCGCAAGCGCGTGAGATCCCTATTGACGCACACTTGTTTAAGGCGTATCAATTAGTTAAGAGGATTATATAGGCTCCCATCGTTCAACGGATAGGACGCAAGATTCCGAATCTTGTGATGCAGGTTCGATTCCTGCTGGGGGCACCATCTCTGCCCGCCAAGACGAGGTTCGAGCCAAAGACTTCTTTGACGGCAACCTTTTTCGCAAAAAGGTTGCTCTCCCGTGCGATTTTAGGCAGGTTTCCTGCCTCTTTTATCCATTCCGCCATAGGTTCGAGCCAGCCAGTCCGCTTTTGTTCAATCCGCGCCATTTGTTCTTCCAGCGACTTCTTTTCGGAAAGGAGTTTTGCTTTTTCCAAACGATATATTTCGCGCTCGATGTCTTGCTCCAAATATCCATCAAGAAGTCGCTGGAGTTTCGTTTGTATGGCGCGGATACGCTCTTGAGATTCTTGAACAAAAGCGATTGAGGATTGGGCGGATTCTGATTTATCTCTTTCCAACATTTTGTGTAGTTGTTCCGCTCAATCCGGTCTCAAAGAAAATTTTTGAATGAGGGATGATAACTGGCGATCCAGTTCCTCTTGGCGAATACAAGGTTCAGGACATTTCAACTTGGATTTCTTGGTGCAGTGATAATAAACATACTCGTGGATATTGCCATTCTTTTGTTTTTTCACCTTGTATTCGCCAGTTATCATCATTCCGCATGAGGCGCAGGAAAGCAGCCCACAAAACGCTTGTGGCTCATTTTTCTGCTTGTGGTGCGGTCTGCCTCTTTGTTTCAAGACCTCCTGCGCCTTGTCAAAAA
>Ga0075967_113_pt1 | contig 16441 bp, 18 predicted proteins | sample RifGroA2_FD_67993 | JGI IMG/M metagenome (GOLD analysis project Ga0075967, IMG submission 67993) | Parcubacteria (Magasanikbacteria) bacterium GW2011_GWA2_45_39
AACCAATCATTCAACAAGTGGGTGACAAAGGGCTTATTATTCGCACCAAAAACATTGACGAACCGACCCACCAAAAAATTGTTAGCGCTCTAAAAGGAAGAATTTCAGGGGACAATGCGTTCACGGAAAAACAATTTCAAACAATCGGACCATCAATCAGCGCGGAATTAAAACAAAAATCATATTCCGCCATTCTGTTGGTTTTGATTGCGATTGTTTTATACATCGCGTTTGCGTTTCGCAAAGTTTCACGGCCGGTGAGCGCGTGGAAATACGGCGTCTGCGCCGTGCTCGCACTTACCCATGATATTTTTATTCCGGTAGGCATTTTTGCCGCGTTGGGGCATTACAAAGGAGTGGAGATTGACACCTTGTTTGTTACGGCCCTTTTAACCATTTTGGGTTTTTCCGTGCATGATACCATTGTGGTCTTTGACCGTATCCGTGAAAATCTGTTAAAATACAGTAAGGAGTCTTTTGAGCAGGTTGTAGACAGAAGCGTCAACCAAACCATGGTGCGCTCAATCAGCACTTCATTTACCGTTTTGCTCGTACTCTTGGCGGTATTCTTCTTTGGAGGGGCAACCATTAAGTATTTTGTACTCACTTTGATTTTAGGCGTCATATTCGGTACCTACTCATCAATTTTTGTGGCAAGTCCGCTTCTTGTGCTGTGGCAGAGGCGCGCGGCGGTTGCCAAACGGTAAAAGTGGCTTCTTCCCAAAACTACGTAACATTTTGTTTTGTAAATTTCAACCGATATGTATGATAAAATGATGGAAGTGCTGTTTGGCTGTTTAAGCGCGCTTGCTTTTTTTATCGCGTTTTGGGGCGGGTGGTTTGCTCGCGAGCGGGGTTGGTGGTGGATGAGTTTGGCAGTGCTCTTTCTCATGTATCAGGCATTTGTAAAGATTTAATTTTATACAAATTGTCTCCGAGCTGATTTGTGAGATGGTTTTTTCGCCTTTAATGGCGATTAGTGCCACCTGCGCTTTTTCTTGCGGACTGAATGTCCGCGGTTTCTTGGCCATAGATTTGGTTTAGTTTCTCCATCTCATTTTAACATATTTTGTGTATGGATTCACCAGGCCATTATACATACCATTTCTGGTATGCTTGTATTATATGAACAGCGGGTATGCGAAATCCGCCTCGCGCACTTCGTGCGTTCGTCGGACTGTCGCATACCCGTGCGCATTATATGAAATACATTTTTATATATTCCCTTTTTGCCACTCGCTTTTTTACCATTTTGACGGGCGAATTTGTACGATTTTTGATCAGGCGGAACTATGGTGTATTCGCTCGCTGTGGCTCGCTCATACGAGCTTTTTTATTTTTGACCAAACAGTTAGAACAAGGTATAATGTGGACATACAAAGGTATATATGCAAAAACCATATTTTGATAAAAATAATTTCAAACTATACCAAGCCAACAGTATAGAATTACTAGCAGAACTCCCCGAAAATTCCGTGGATATGATTTTTGCTGACCCTCCGTATCTTTTATCCAACGGCGGTTTTACTGTCCATGCTGGCAAGATGGTAAGCGTAAATAAGGGCGAATGGGATGTTAGCAACGGATTGAAAAAAGATTTTGAATTTCAACTGACTTGGATTGAAGCCTGTCGCCGAGTTTTAAAACCAGGTGGAACAATTTGGATTAGCGGAACATATCACTCAATATACCAGTGCGGTTTTGCTTTACAGGTCAAACACTTTCACATACTCAACGATATTGCATGGTTCAAACCAAATGCTTCTCCTAATTTGAGTTGCCGTTTTTTTACCGCCAGCCATGAGACTTTAATTTGGGCACGTAAGGACAAAGAAGCCAAACATAAATTTAATTACCAAGCGATGAAAAACGGCAACTGGCCCGATGATTTTATAAAAAAACCAAATTTACAAATGCGTAGTGTTTGGGCTGTGTACCCGCCAAAGAAAGAAGAAAAAATCCACGGCAAACACCCAACTCAAAAACCGATTGATTTACTTGTTCGCATTATTATGGCCAGCACTGATAAAGGTGACGTCATTTTAGATCCGTTTGCTGGTTCTTCAACCACTGGGTTGGCAGCTGTACTAAACGACCGAAAGTTTATTGGTATTGATTTAGATAAAAAATACCTTGATTTGTCTATCAAACGTCTTAATGATTTAAAGAAAGGACTTTTAAAAAAATAATTTTATGAGAAAAGGCGGAGTCGGCGGTGCCAATACAAAAACAGGACTTTACTATGAAGGTAAAGTTAATTTTTTAACATTTATCAAAAAACAGAAAAATTATTCTGTAAAAGATAATAATATTTTATATAATGGCAAAAAAGTGGGGTTGACCTTTAAAAAATATGGCCTGTATAAATATCTTGAAGAAAATAAAATTGACTACACAGATTTTATTTCTAAAAAAATCCTGCCTGATGACGCTGTGTTCGTTATCGCTAACAACACCATGCACATTATTGAGATTAAATTTCAAGAGGTAGCTGGCTCCACGGACGAAAAGTTGCAAACTTGTGATTTTAAAATCAAACAATACAGAAAATTATTTTCCAGATTGAATATTGAGGTCAAATATATTTATGTATTGAATGATTGGTTTGAAAAACCAGAATACAAAGACGTTTTGGATTATATTATTTCTGTTGACGGATGTTATTATTACTTCCACTATCTGCCTCTGCAAAAGATTGGGTTGCCTGTGCCAAAATAATCATGAGGTTACTAACAAAAAAGCCCTTGTGCTGGCCTTTTTTGTTAAATGGCGTTTCAACATGTTCGCCTTAGGAGTCAAGTTATTTTAATTACACGTTGCCTAAAAAGTGTCTGCGGTTTGGTCGCAACCTTGTTAAAATGCTTGCACGCCGCCCCCTTGTTTTCTGTCCCGCCCCCTGTTTTCTATCATTTTTTATTGCACTATGGTATAATGCTTCCAAGGTATGAATTTTTTGGAGGCGATTTCAAGGTTTAGTAATAACTTTGTTTATTTTGCCGCTACCGAACCGTGGTATGTGGTATCTTATTATATTCTTCAGACCATTGGCTGGGCAATACTTTTGCCTCTTGTGTGGGCCGGCGCGCTCATAGCTTATCTGCTTGCGCGTCGGGGTCATTATCTTTGGAAGAACGTCAAATGGTGTTTTCTCGCAATAGATGTGCCCAAAGCAAACGAGCAAACGCCCAAAGCGGTTGAAAATATCTTTAATCAGCTGGCTGGTTCTCACAAAACACCGGACTACGAAGAACGGAATTGGCATGGTCACATGCCGTACTGGTTTAGTTTTGAGATTGTCAGCATAGAAGGCTACATCCAATTTATTATAGGCACACCAAGAAAACGCCGTGATTTGATAGAATCAATTATTTACGCCCAATATCCGGACGCGGAAATTACGGAAGTGGAGGACTATACCAAGTCATTTCCCACCCAGTATCCTGACAAAGAATGGGAGGTCTTTGGTGCTGAATATGTTAACGCCCAAGACCCGCTTTATCCCATTAAAACCTATGAGGATTTTGAGCATGCAGGAGCGGAAGAAGGGACATTCAAAGACCCAATGGCCGCGTTTTTGGAAGTGTTTACGCGCATGGGGCGCGGAGAGCATCTGTGGGTGCAGTTTTTAGTTAAACCACTCGAGACCAGTTTTCTTAAAGCAGGGGGTTTAAAATTGGTTAAAAAATTGATTGGTGCAAAGGTAGAAGTAAAGGCGCACCCTCTGCATGCGCTTGCTGTGATACCCGGGAAAATTATTGATGCTGTAATTGATGCATTTTTTACTAAAGAAGGTCTCAAACCGGAAAAAAATAAAAATGATGCCCCGCATTCGCTTATGTTGTTTTTGAGCCCTGGAGAAAAAGAAAAAGTAGAGGCGGTAGAGCATAAGATTGATAAGCTACCGTTTGGCATTAAAATTCGTTTTATCTACATTGCGCGCCATGAAGTTTTCAATCGCGCGCGCGTTTCCTATGGATTAACCGGTGCGTTTAAACAATACACTTCAGGGCATAACGGCATTAAACCTGAAAGTAAGAAGACCATGACCAAAACTCATTTCTTTTTTAAACAAATGCGAGATGACTGGCGTCGCACCAAAATCGTATCCGCGTACAAAAATCGTAGCCGTTGGATTGGCATATTAGAGTGGCCATTAAACGCGGAAGAGCTTGCTACGCTGTGGCATTTCCCAATTTTGACGGTCAAAGCGCCCTTGCTTAAGAAAACAGAAGCAAAACGTGTTGAACCTCCTATATCCTTGCCTGTTGAGGGCGGGTATCTGCGACCCAAACCGTTTGCGGAACATTCACCGGAGGCTCCGCCTTTTGATCCGCATAAGGGCGGCCCGCCAAAAGGTTCCCCACCATCCAATTTACCGGTATAATTTAAATCAATTTTATGATAGACAGACAAGACCCTGTTACTCTCTTTGCCGAAACCAATTTTCGCAATCAGCATCGCCGTTTTGGCATTAAATTGGATGACCGCCGTCGCCACATGTATTTGGTGGGAAAGACCGGCATGGGCAAAACAACGCTTTTGGAACAGCTCGTATTTGACGACATTAACAAAGGCAACGGACTTGGTGTGGTGGATCCGCATGGAGACTTTGCGGAAAAGATTTTGAATTACATTCCTACCAGCCGCATCAACGACGTGGTGTACTTTAACCCATCCGACATTGATTATCCAATTGGTTTCAATGTATTAGAAACTATTGACCCGCGCCATAAGCATTTGGTGGCATCCGGGCTGATGGGCGTATTCAAGAAAATTTGGCCGGATGTATGGAGCGCGCGCATGGAATATATTCTAAATAATTGCATTTTGGCGCTTTTGGATTTTAAAGGGAGTACCTTGTTGGGAATTAACAGATTATTGGTTGATAAAGAATTCAGAAAGCGCGTCATCGCGCAGATAGAAAATCCCGTCGTACGCACGTTTTGGACAGACGAATATGCCCGATATAGTGAAAAGTTTGCTACCGAGGCCATTGCGCCAATTCAAAACAAGGTAGGGCAATTTTTGTCTGTTTCCATTATTCGGAACATTGTGGCGCAAGTTAAGTCAACCATCAATATCCGTGAGATCATGGATACCGGCAAGATTTTTATCATGAATCTTTCAAAGGGACGTATTGGAGAAGATTCAAGCAGACTTTTGGGTGGTATGCTCATTACAAAAATTCAGCTTGCGGCCATGGAACGTGTTGACATACCGGAGCCGGAGCGTAAAGATTTTTTTCTATACGTAGATGAGTTTCAAAATTTTGCCACAGAAAGTTTTGCGAACATTTTGTCCGAAGCGCGTAAGTATCGGCTGGATTTGATTATGGCGCATCAATATATTGAACAGTTGAGCGAGGAAGTCCGCCCTGCGGTTTTTGGCAACGTTGGCACTATGATTGTGTTTCGCGTAGGAGCAGAGGACGCGACTTTTTTGGAGCCGGAATTTACGCCGGAGTTTTTGGCGGAGGATCTCGTGAATTTGGGCAAGTATAATGTGTATATCAAATTGATGATAGATGGGGTGGCGTCAAACCCCTTTAGTGCCCAGACATTTTTAACCGAGTATAAGCCAACAGGCAACACAGAAAAAGTTATTAAGGTTTCGCGTGAACGTTACGCGGAAGAACGATTGGTGATTGAAGAAAAAATTATGCGTTGGAGTGGTATGGTTGGCGGAGAAGAACCTTTGGAGAGTGCAGGAGCGGATGAGGGCGAGAGTGAGTCCGTTGGTCACAAAGAACAGAATCATATCTATTTGCACGAAGAAGAATTGGAAACAGGTCAACATTCAAAACGCGTGGATGATGCACACAGAGTGGCGGGTCATGGGAGTGCGTCCAAGCCAAAGATTACAGCACTAAACGGCACTCGATACCCAACAGTGTGTTTCCATTGTGGTAAACCAACCGATGTTCCTTTTAAACCTGATCCGTCGCGTCCTACGTATTGTGTAGAATGTTACGCAAAGGTGCAAGAAGAAAAGCGCAAACAAGTAAAAGAAGATGGAGTGCAGAAAAAAAGTGAACCGGAAAAGGTAAGGCCGCCACTAGTAGCAATAAAAACAAAAGTCTTAAAAACACCGGAACCAATATCGTTAAGAGAGGCACTGGGCAAAGCTCCTCCGCCCATAAAAACAGTTCCTCAAGCTGTTAAAAATATGCTTACGGAGGTAACACTTAATCCTGTTCCACAGCCGGTAAAAAAAATAAAACCAGGAGAAATTGTAATTTTTGATGATGTTTGACAGAATACAAGATTTTATCTATACTTAACATTAAATAACACTTTTAATACTATATTTAACCCTATGCAGGGAGGAAATAATGAGAACATCATTTCATCAAAACAAGTTATAGAGTTTAAAGGCGTCGTAGAAGAACTTCTTCCATCAACCAAGTTTAAAGTCAAATTAGAGAATGGGCATATCATAATTGGACATCTTGCGGGTAAAATGCAGATGAACAAAATCAGGCTCTTGCCGGGAGATGCGGTAAAAGTTGCGTTAACACCTTATGATTTGACAAAAGGTCGTATTGTATACCGTTTTTAGCTAAATTAAGCATAAAAACGAAATAAAACAAGGTGTGCACATCTTGCCCTTGACATTTTTTGTTTTTACCATTATTATTATACCAATCCTTTTTACGTAAAGATTAAGACTAATTTTCATGAAAGTACGTGCTTCAGTGAAAAAAATTTGTAAAGACTGCCAAGTACTGCGCCGTAAAGGGCGCGTTGTTGTCATTTGTAAGAATCCTAAACATAAACAGCGTCAAGGTTAAGCAATTATTTTTTTATGATACGTATAGCAGGAATCAACTTACCTTCCAACAAGCGCATTGAGCATGCGGTGCCATATTTATATGGTATTGGCATTTCAGAGTCACGCAAAATTCTGTCAAAATTAAAAATAGATTTGAATACGCGCGTTAAAGATGTTGCTGAAGCGGACGCAAATAAATTACGTGAATATATTGAGAAAAATTATCGTGTTGAAGGAGATCTGCGCCGTGAAATATTATCCAACATAAAACGCCTTAAAGAAATTGGTTCATACAGAGGAGTGCGCCACACACGAGGTCTTCCTACGCGCGGACAGCGCACAAAAACTAATTCTCGCACCGTCAGAGGCAACAAGCGTCGTACTATGGGAAGCGGTAAACGTGCTGTTGAAAAGAAATAATTCCTGTCCACTTTATATAATCTATGTCAGAAGAAACAAAGACCAAAGCCGGAGCAGTGCAAGCTCCCGCGGAAAAGAAAAAGTTAGCAAAAGCAAAAGCTCGCAAGAAAAAAGGCAAAGTGGTAAATATACCCGTTGCTAATGTTTATATTCAAGCTACTTATAACAACACGCTTATTACGGTAACAGATCCTCAAGGTAATACGCTTGGTTGGTCTAGCGCCGGTCATATGGGTTTTAAGGGTCCAAAAAAATCAACTCCTTACGCGGCTGGTTTGGTCATAAAAGATTTAGCTGAACGATTGGGGTCTTTTGGCATCAAAGAAGTTAATGTGTTTATTAAAGGCATTGGCTCCGGACGCGACGGCGCTTTGCGCGCGTTATATGCTAACGGATTTTCTGCTTTAAGTATTAAAGATATAACCCCTATTCCGCATAACGGATGCCGGCCTTGTAAAGTGCGTCGCGTATAAAAAATTTATTTGTATGGGAAGAAATTTAGAACCACAAGTCAAGCGATCTCGTCGCCTCGGGGAAGCTCTCACCGAAAAGGCTGTCAAATATTTGGCGCGCCGCAATTTTCCGCCGGGAGTGCATGGCAACACCAAACGCAAACCTCAGCTCACTGGATACGGTCTTCAATTGCAGGAAAAGCAAAAAGCAAAAGCGGTATACGGAATTTTGGAAAAGCAATTTGCCAACTATGTGGAAAAAGCGATGTCAAAACGCGGAAATAGCGGGAATTTGCTTTTGCAATTTTTAGAAATGCGATTAGACAACGTATTTTATCGCGCGGGATTTGCAAAAACACGTAGAATGGGAAGACAAGCTGTCAGTCACGCGCATGTGACGGTCAATGGTCGCAAAGTTGACGTTCCTTCATTTCAAGTCAGAGCAAATGACGTTATAGGAGTGCGTGAGAAAAGCAAAAAATCATCTTTGTACGCTACACTTTCGGAGTCATTGCAAAAAATTGAGGCGCCAAGTTGGCTGTCAATAAATTCAAAAGAACTTACTATAAAAGTTTTAGGTGCGCCAAAACCAGAAGAAATTCCGGCAAATTTTGACGTAACCAAAATTGTTGAGTTTTATTCGCGTTAAATGTAGACGATCTTTTTTATTCATTTATTTTGTATGCAAAAACTTCTTCTTCCCTCCACTTTTTCTCTTGAGGAGACAAGCAAACCACATGAAGGGCGCTTGGTTATTGAACCTCTTTTTCGTGGTTATGGAACCACGCTTGGCAACGCTTTGCGTCGCGTGCTTTTGTCATCGCTCCCTGGTGCTGCGGTGGTGGCGGTGAAAATTAAAGGAGTTCCCCACGAATTTGGAACAATAGAACATGTAAAAGAAGATGTTGTGGAGATAATATTACAATTAAAACAGCTTCGTCTGCGCGTATTTAATGATGAAGAAGTGCGTTTGCATCTGGAAGTCAAGGGTGAGCGAGTGGTAACAGCTTATGATATAGAACCTTCAGCTGAAGTTGAGATTGTCAATCCACAATTGCATTTAGCCACATTGACAGATGCTAAAGCATGTTTTGAAATGGATTTATTTGTCCGTCAAGGACGCGGTTATGTGCCAGTGGAGGAGCAGGGTAAACTACGCCTGGAATTAGGTACTATTGCCATTGATTCAATATTTACACCGGTTATTAATGTTGGTTATAACGTGGAACAAGTGCGTGTGGGGGAAATTACTAACTACGAAAAGCTGATCATGACCATTGAAACCGACAGCACCATCACTTCTCAAAAAGCAGTTCTCTCTGCCACTACTTTGCTGGTTGACCATTTGAATTTGCTGGTAGGCGCTTTTGGAGGTGGAAACAGCATGACAGATTCTGATATTTTAAAAGATACTGAAGAGGCACAGACAGAGCAAGAGGAAATTGCCATAGCTAAAGATGAAAACGGAGAATCCAAAGTCAAACCTAAGACAAAGAAAAAAGCTACCAAGAAAAAAAAGTAATTTGTTATGCGTCATCTAAAAAGAAAAGTTACATTAGATAGAAAAAAAGCGCCCCGTACCGCGCTTCTGAAGGGTTTGGTCATGAATCTTATTCTTTATGAGAAAATCCAGACAACAGAAGCCAAAGCTCATGCTCTGCGTCCTCTTGCGGAAAAGATGATTACTTTGGGCAAAAAAGGGACGCTTGCCGGACGTCGTCAGATGAATGCTTTTTTTCCCATAGAAAATCCTGTTAAAAAAATCATGGAAGTATTGGCACCGCGCTACAAAGATCGTGCCGGCGGTTATACTCGCACCATAAAACTCGGTGAACGCGTGGGGGACGGAGCGAACGTTGTTCAGATTGAATTAGTATAAGTGTTTTTATGCAACAGATAGTTCGTACAACTCATGTCATAGACGCAGGAGGGCAAATAGTGGGCAGGCTTGCAACGCGTATTGCCAATCTTTTGAATGGCAAGCTCAAGAAAGATTATGAACCGAACGTTGACGGAGGCGACGTGGTAATGATCAAAAATGCGTCCAAAATGATTTTTACCGGTAATAAATTAGCGGTAAAAACACTCAAACATCATTCAAATTATCCTGGCGGTCTTAAAGAAGAACCCATTGCGCGTTTGATGAAAACAAATCCGGGAAGAGTATTGCGTCACGCCGTACAGTTTATGATTCCTAAAAATCGTCTGCGAAAGCGCAAATTAAGACGTTTAAAGATATCAGCATAAAGTTTTATTATGCCAACTACAATATCCTCTCCAAAAACAAAAAAAGTTCCAGCTCATTCTGGGACGGATCGTACGCGTAAGTCTCCGGGAGTCAAGGTTTCTTCATTGCGCGCCAGCAAGACTGTTTTAAAAAAAGCCACAGCGGAAAAGTCTTTAAAATCAGAATTAGCAGAACAGAAGGTCAATACAAAAGGTTTTTACCGCGCAATTGGTCGCCGCAAAGAAGCAACCGCACGCGTGCGCATGATGGAAACAGGCACAGGCAGCATCACGGTCAATGCCCGCCCTTTTGAGAAATATTTTCCTTTGGCAATAATGCGTGATGAGATTACGGCTCCGCTCAAATTGGTTGGCCAGTTTGATAATCACGATTTTTCAATAAAAGTGGAGGGCGGCGGCACTCAAGGACAAGCTGGTGCCGTACGACATGGTTTTGCACGAGTCTTGCTTCAATGGAACGCGGAATTCCGTCCGCCGCTCAAAAAAGCCGGATTTTTAAGACGTGATCCGCGCGCCAAGGAACGCAAAAAGTTTGGTCTCAAAGGAGCTCGCCGCGCTCCCCAATGGGCAAAACGCTAAATTCATCAGATTCCAAACCCCCGCAAAGAATGCGGGGGTTTTTGTTTGCTTTCCTCCCTTATTTTAAGGTACAATGCTAGGTACAGTCCCTCCTATGAGCACTCCAGTAGTCAAAAATACTGTTTATCTGATAACCGCCCTTGTCGGGCAAAAGTCTATCGCTTTTGTCTATTTTACGATTTTGGCGCGTCAGCTTACCATTGAAGAAATGGGGCTCTACAGCACCGCGGTTTCTTTGAGTCTTATATTTTCAATTTTTGTTGATGTTGGGTTAACCTCGGTTTTGATACGCGACTTGGCGGCATTGCTCTCACGCACGGGCGACCATAGTAAAGAGGAGCAAGAACTGATTGGCAACACCTTTGCGTTGAAGTTTTTTTTGTCCTTGATTGCATTTGCCATACTATATTTTGGTGTGCGCGTTGCGGGGTATCCGGAGGCGGTAGTGCGTCTTTCGTGGATAGCAGGTATCATCATGATTTTGGATTCAACACAGCTTACGCTTTATGGGATTTTACGCGCTCTTGGGAACCTGCGTTACGAAGCCTATGGCATGATACTCGGGCAACTCTGTGCGTTTGGCATTGGCGCAACGCTCTTGATGCGTCATGCGCCTCTTCCATGGTTTTTGGCGGCACTTGTGGTGGCAAGCGCGTTTAATGTAGTGTGGAGCCTGTCTGTTTTGCGTACGCGCTTTCACGTGCCTTTTGTGTTGCATCTGTCTGTCCTGCGTACGCGCGCATTGCTTTTTTGCGCCGCGCCGTTTGCGCTTGCGGGCATTTTTGTAAAATTGTATTCGTTTGTTGACTCACTGCTTTTGGCGCGCATTGCCGGCGTGCACGCGGTGGGGCTCTACAGTATACCTTACAAGCTCGCGTTTGCGTTTCAATTTATTCCGCTTGCGGTGGTGGCGGCATTGTATCCGGCCATGAGTAGTGCTCATGCGGAAAGCCGCGTAAAACTTAAAAATTTATTTGAGCACAGCACTATATATGTGGGTATGATTGCTTTTCTGATTGTTTCCATACTCGTGGTCATCGCGGAACCGCTCATTCGCACGTTGTATGGCACACAATACCTTCCGGGGGTGGGAGTCTTGCGTATTTTGGCCGTCACGCTTTTTTTTACGTTTTTGGGATATCCTGTGGGCTCTCTTTTGAACGCGAGTCATCGCCAAAATGCACAAACGATGTTTATAGGTTTAACCGCCGCGCTCAACATTTCTCTTAACTTTTTGCTTATTCCGTTTATGGGGATTATGGGAGCCGCGCTTGCCGCGCTCGTTAGTAATATATTTTTGTCCATGGGTGGGTTTTTGTATTCTCCAAAATTAGTGGGTGCTCCCACGTCTCATTTTGCCATGTCAATCCTAAAAATATGCATGAGTGGTATATGTGCCATAGGGGGCATGTGGTTTCTCACAAAGCCGTTTTTAGCGCTCACACGCCTTCCTGCGGGGCAGATAGTGCATGTTGTGGTGCTTGCTGGGGCAACCGGTGCGATTTATGCTATTTGTTTATACGCAAGCGGAGTGTTTCGCATTGAAGTGATCAAAGAGATTATCGAGCTATTCAGGCGCCCTCGCGGCACGGTAGAATCTATTGAAGAACTATGAACAGGCATGATGGAAAATTTTTGCTTTTAACGCCGGAATATCCGCCTGACAAAGGAGGGGTGGCGGAGTATTTGTACAGCCTTGTACAGCATTTTCCAGGGGAAGTGCGGATTGCACGCGGGCCGTTTTTTTGGAAGTGGTTCTGGCCGCAATGGCTTTGTGGAGTTTTTACCGCGTGGAGAGTGGTGCGAGAAGCGCGTCCTCATATGGTGTGGATTAGCCATATATTGCCCATGGGGTATATTGCGCTCGCAATAAAATGTTTCACGCGTACGCCCTACGTGGTGTTTACCCATGGATTGGACGTATGTTTGCCCGAAGAATCCAAATGGAAACGCTGGTGGATGCGATATATCTTGAAGCACGCGGTGCTGATAGCGGCAAATTCAGAGTTTACCGCCGGTATTTTGCACACGCATGGCGTGCAGGAAAAGCGTATTCATATTTTGTATCCGGGAGGGCAGATGTTTGAAGATGCGGCGCAGAGCGGCCGTGCTCCCACTCCGACACTCATTGAAAAATTGCGTGGCAAAAAAATAATTTTGAGCGTAGGACGTTTAATTTCTCGCAAAGGACAACTCCGTGCTCTCGCGGCGCTTGCATTGTTTTTAAAAGACAATCAGGATGTGCATTATGTAATCATTGGAGACGGGTCGGAAGCAGAGGCAATCACGCGGCTCATTAAAGAAAAAAAAATAAAATCGTCGGTTACTTTGTTGCGTTCAGTGCAGAACAGCGAGCTTTCTTTGTGGTATTCAGTGGCTACTTTGTTTTTGCTTCCCACTGTATCCCATGCGCCGGATGTTGAGGGCTTTGGACTGGTGTTTGTTGAGGCGGGCTTGCACGGCGTGCCGGTCATTGGAGGCAAGGGAGCAGGTGTGGATGAAGTGGTGCGTGACGGCGTGAATGGGCTTTTGATTGACGGAGAAAGTGAAGATACAATCCTCGGCGCGGTTACACGTCTTTTGTCCGACGGCTCGTTGCGGCGGCGTTTGGGTGGGCAAGGGAGAACGCGAGCTCAAACCGTATTTAATGTAAAAGAAAATGTCGCACAGTTTGCGGATCGGATTTACACACTTCTGCCTCCGCCGCCTTTTCATCGTTCGCCTGAAGACGCAATTCGCCAAGCGCTCGTGAGTGTTATTATCCCCGCGTATAATCACAAGAAAGAATTATTGCATACGCTTGATACTCTGCGCGCGCAAACCTATGGTTCTTTGGAAATTATTGTAGTTGATGACGGGTCAAAAGACGATACGCAAGCCGCTCTNNNNACCGCAGAGCCGGAGATGATAGAAAAAATGGTATACACGCTTAAAGAAAATCCGTCCGCGGCGTTTGTGTACAGTTCATTTTATTTTGGCTGGAAAAAGTTTATGTGCGGGCCATTTGACGCGGAGCGCCTTAAGCAAACAAACTACATTACCACCACTTCTCTTTTGCGGCGTGAATTTTTTCCCGGGTTTGACCAATCGCTTGCGCGATTTCAAGATTGGGACGTGTGGCTCACCATTGCGGAGCGCGGTGGAACAGGCGTTTGGATTCCGGAAGCGCTTTTCCGTGTTAAGCCTCGCGGTGGCGCCGGAATGAGCGTGTGGTTGCCATCGTTTGTGTATGACTTTTCATTGCTGACAAACTGGAAACGGGTGAAAGACTATCAAGAAGCGCGTGCGCGAGTGATGACAAAACACCACTTGGTATGAACAAAAGCGATAAATTGCGAAATGTTTTTTTTGGTAAAACTCAATAATTTATGAGGAGCACTGCTCGTATTTTTGCCACCCTTGCCGCTATTGAAGCATTATCGCTACTGGGATTTTTGTATCCGCAATTTGCATTCACATTTTTTGTGTTTGTCGCGGTCGGCACGGCGGTGCTTGCTTTCCTTTATCCGCGCGATTTTTTGTATGTAACGTTTGTTGAGCTTGCGGTGGGTGGTATGGGTTATCTTTTTTCCGCGCATATAGGAGGGTTCACGGTTTCAATCAGATTAGCGTTTTTTGTGATAGCGTGTGCGGTGGCGCTGTATCATGGCATAAAAAATCGTACGCTTTACACTGTTACGGAAAGCGCATTGTGGGGCAAGTGGATTTGGCTTGCATTTTTTATGGCATTCGGCGTGATTCATGGTCTGTTAAGGGGCTACAACCCGCGCGCGGTGTTTTTTGATTTCAACGCGTATTTTTTTCTGGTATATATTTGGGTGTGGAGTGTGCTCATGCGTACGCGTGAGGATCTGGACGCCTTAAAGCCCTACGCCCTTGCCGCGGTCAGTTTTTTGGCATTCAAAACAGCGCTTATTTATTTTGTGTTTACCCATGCCGTACCGCTCAACGTGCCGCTTATCTATAAGTGGATTAGGGACACAGGCGTAGGAGAACTCACCCCTGCGCAGGGTGGATTTTATAGGGTATTTTTTCAATCGCATATTTATTTGATTATCGGGTGGATTTATGTGATGATTGCGCTTTTAAAAGAAAAGGCGCACATGCGCAGGTGGCTCCTGTGGGGTTTCTCTTCGTTTGTTGTTTCCGCGCTCATAATGAGTTTGTCGCGGTCTTTTGCTCTTGGACTTGTTTCCGCGGCGGGAGGTATGCTTTTTGTATCACTCGTATTTTGGCGTTTTACCATGAGAGAAACCTTACACTCCGCGGCGCTGATGATTGCGAGCGTGTTTGGCGGAGTTTTAATTGTGCTTGCGATAACGTTTTGGCCGTATCCGCCGCGCAATCCTTTTTCTCTTTCAGACGCATGGGGCACGCGATTTACGTATGACGCGGCGGCCTCAAGCAGATGGGCAGAGTTGAGTCCTCTTTGGAACGCAGTCAAAGATGATTGGCTCTTGGGCGCCGGATTTGGCAAAAATATAACCTATATTTCAAATGATCCGCGCGCACGAGCGGAAAATCCAAGCGGGGAATATACTACCAGCGCCTTTGAATGGGGATATTTGGATATATGGCTGAAAATGGGTTTTTTTGGGTTACTAGTGTATCTGATTATTTTAAAAAATGTTTTCATTGGGCTTTTTAAATCTGCTCACGCGTGCGTCTTGCGCGGAACGTGGAAAGGAGTGCTGTTTCCCACCACGCTCATGTTTTCTGTTGTTACGCTTGCTGTAATACATGTCTTTACCCCATACCTTAACCATCCGCTTGGTTTTGGCGTAGTTATTTTAGCGGCGGTCTGGCTGGATAAAAAATAAAACACCAAGGTTGATTGGTGTTTGTGCGAAGGGGTTGAGTGGAGGTGGGGGTGTCTAGTCCATGCACTTGTGCCAGAACCAGCGCAGAAACAGACAGGTCATTTTTGAGAAAGGCGGAAAGAAGAGTAGGAACGCTACGAGGCTCGTAGCGCCGACGGCAAATATACATTCAGCCGGGATTGGCGCCCCTTCCTCAAGCGTCAGGGTACGGGTCAGGTGGGAGGCCGCCATCAGCGCGGCGCCGATCATGAAGAGGTTCTGGGTTTTTTCGATGTGTCTTTCCTCCTTGTCCCTTCCCTCAGGGGTCGGGAAACGCGGTGCTCTGTACCAGTTGGAGAGGTAAGAGATGAACCCCTCCGAGTACTTGCCCACGTTTTTGAGTATGCGGATGGTAGAGAGGGTCAGGAAAATGACTCCTGCTGCGAGCAAAGCGACGTAGATAATGCCGGTCATGGTGGTCTCCGTGTCGCCCCTTCAGCGACGTTGAATTGAAGATGGAAGGGAATATGTGTTCTTGTGGGTTAGGCTTTCCAACCCTTACTCAAAAACATATGTTTCCTTCCATCTTTCCACCTTATATTAAAAAAGAGCTTATTAATGCTATTTTAGCATTAACCGCACAGTATAGCATAAAACAGCGGGTTTGTCAACCTAACCGTCTTAAAATCGGCTTAATTTAGCCTAATTTACTATCCAATTTCGCGCCAAAACCATTTAAAAATTCCTCGTCGGTCAAGGGTTTGCCGCCTTCCATCTGAAGGCGGTGAATTTGTATAAACCCTTGCGCGCAGGCAACATCAAGCGGGGGGAGTTTGTTATGAGTGATAATGGTGCCAGCTTTTACATGTAGATTTTCTTGTTGTGCAGAAATTTCAAGCAATTTGACGCGCACTTGTTTGCCATTGATGTTAAAAAAAGTAAAAATTCCCGGCCATGGAGTAAACGCGCGGAATTGGTTAAAAATTTCTTGCGCGGATCTGTGCCAATCAATCAAACCATTTTCCCGTTTAATGATTGAGCAATATGTAGCGAGCGATTCGTCTTGCGGCTTGGGAGCGAGTGCACCGCTTATATAATCCGGTAATGTTTCAATCAAGAGCTTTGCTCCCGCGTCAAAAAGCCGTTCACTTAATTCCGGTGATTTTTCCTGCT
>Ga0075967_130_pt1 | contig 16220 bp, 9 predicted proteins | sample RifGroA2_FD_67993 | JGI IMG/M metagenome (GOLD analysis project Ga0075967, IMG submission 67993) | Parcubacteria (Magasanikbacteria) bacterium GW2011_GWA2_45_39
TGCCACGGCGGGGGTTGTCTCCGTGGCCGAGGAAATCATCGGTTTGCCGTCGGCGGAGCGTGGTGCGCTTCTGGCCGCGGTTGACCACAAGGACGCGCCGGACGCGCTGGTGCGCCGGACCGCTCTGGTCCGCGCGTACATCAACACGAATTTTGGGGGCATCCCCGAGGAGCGCGCATTGGAGGCGGAGATCGAGGCCAGCATCGGGCTGGACATGAGCGCCTCGAACGTGGCGCCCGCGGACAAACCCGCCGTGCCGACCTTGCCCATTCCGGGCAAGGTCGCAATGGAGTCGCCAGTCGCGACGCCATCCGCTGACGAAAAGACGCCAGTGGCCCGCGCACGCGAAGCGCATGAGATCGCTGTCGCGGCGGCCAACGCGGCCACTCCGGCGCGCAAGCCGGAGCGCATCGTCCCTCGGCCGATCGTGGCCGAGAAGCGCAAGGGCGTCCCGCTGGAGACGCACCAGCGCCTGCGGGAAGCGCGTGTGGTCATGAGCGTTACGGCGCTCAAAGACCTCCTGCGTGAGGGCAGGTGCTGTGTCTCAGGGAAGCGGTTCCACGAGAGTGACAAGGTCACCCTCGTGAACCACAAGCTCCTCGCCAGTTACGAGCTCGTGAGGGAGTTCGGGCGGGACAACGGGTGGAGCTGGATCTCCGTCCCGCTCGCCGAGGCCTGCCTCGTGGATTGGGAGGACTTCGTCGAGGAGGTCATCAAAGAGAAGATGGTCGAGAAACGGCTGGCCGTCCTCCGAGCTCGGCTGGAGACCGAGGAGGACCGCCGTCACGACGTGGACACACGTGACGACGACCTCACGATCACCTACTTCTGGTGCCACTTGCTGAAGGTGGCGATCGGGATGGAGGAGTACGGCATAAAGCACGCCACGGCCGATGCGGAGTGCGAGCGCAACGCCGAGAGTCTCAAAAAGGCTCGCGTTGCCTTGGAGGAGGAACTGCGCATGCAGTTCACCTCCCGTAAAATCATCAAGGCGCGGCAGAAGCTCATCAGCTCCCGCCACGCGGAGATCAAGGCGGAGCTGGACGCTCTCTATGCGTCCATCATGGAAGCAGGGGAGAAGTCCGTCCTGCGGGCATCGCTCAAGTCCGAGCGAGACAAGCTCGGCCAAGAGTTCGAGATCATCTCGAGCTTCTGGGGCGATCTGCCGGAGGAGCAACTCGCCGCCACGTTCCATGTGACGGACTCGGCGCGCAAGGTGCCGGTGGTCCGTAGCCCGGGCAAGACGGCGCGGAAGCACCAGAAGGGTGGCGCGACACAGACGGCCAGCACCTCCATCAAGAAGCCCACAACGCCCGAGGAGCGCGAAGCCAAGAGGAAGGCCTCGGAAGAGGCCGCCAAGGCCAAGAAGGCCCAGCGCCGCAAAGACGCTGAAGCCACACGCGTTCGGCGCAACGAGCCTCATTTCGGCGAGGCCAAGAAGGGCGGCGGCGAGGCCAAGAAGGGCAAGTCCGCCACCACGGATGGCAAGGTGGACCGCCGCGCGGACAAGAAGTCCGCCCGCCTCCAGCACTAGGCCCCCCCCTCGTGCTCCGAGACCTCATTCGGAGCGCGAGGGGCCAGCTCACCCAACCAAATAACCTCACAAGACAGTCTAACCCCTGTCTTTTTTTATTCACTGGGAATGTCGCCGAATGCGATGCCCATAACTAAATTTCTGAATTTTGGGTAGAAATAAGGCAGTTTATTTTTACCCAAAATTTAGATATTGCAGTAGAAATTGCATTCAGCGTCCCTCACTTTTATCTGTCCCGCCCATATGATAATGTCATAGGGCGGGCAAAATAGAAATGTCATAGTTAATCGATTCTGTGCCATAATTGGTCTAAATTAAAGAAAGTTAATTTAGACAACAATATGGACCAAAATCAACTAATAATTATGACTAAAAGGGAAGCAAGGCGTTACGAAATAGTTAAAAATTTGTTAGCCAAAAAAATCGATGGCACAGAAGCCGCTAAACAGCTTAATCTGTCTATCAGGCAAACAAAAAGGTTAAAGGCGGTTGTTAACCTGTTTGGCATTAAAGGGATAATCCATGGAAATCGCGGTCGAAAAGGCAACCGCCAAATTGCTAGAAACATAATAAACAAAGCCAAAGAATATTTAAAAGAAATATACCACGATTTCAACCCACTCCTTGCTCAAGAACATTTAAGAGATGACCATAAAATACTGTTAAGTAAAGAAACGGTCAGACAAATAATGATCACTGAAAAACTGTGGCTACCAAAGAAGAAAACCAATGTTAAAAAGCATTTCTGGCGGGAAAGAAAAGATAACTACGGAGAGATACAGCAGTTTGATGGTAGTTACCATAATTGGTTTGAAGGCAGAAATGAAATGGTTGTCGGCTTAGAGCAGTGCCTTCTCCTGTCAGTGGATGATGCCACCGGCAAGATAACCAAAGGCGTGTTTGGATACAATGAAGGAGTGGTACCGGTGTTCCGTTTCTGGAAGGGGTATTTTGAGGAGAAAGGCCTGCCTAGCGCCATCTATCTGGACAAATTCAGCACCTACAAGGTTAATCACAAAAATGCGGTTGATAACAAAGAATTAATGACTCAGTTTGAACGAGCTATGAACCAATTGGGGGTTAGAGTAATACACGCCAACAGTCCGCAAGCCAAAGGTCGAGTAGAAAAGATGAACGGTACTTTGCAGAGAAGACTGGTTAAAGAAATGCGGCTGAATAAAATTAATACCATTGAAGATGCTAATAAATTTTTAAAAGAAATTTTCATACCTAAATTCAACCGCCAATTCGCGGTTATACCAAAAAAAGAAAATGATTTACATCGAAAATTAAACATTGTTGAAAAGAATAATTTAGACAAAATTTTATCAATTCAATCAGAGAGAATAATTAACAATGATTATACCGTTCAATTTAAAAATCGATACTTCCAACTAACTAAAACCCAACCGACCGCGGTTTACAAGAAAGACAAAGTGACGGTAGAAGAATCTTTAAACGGCGAGATTAAAATATCCGTCAGAAACCATTATCTAACTTATCTCTGTTTGCCGGAAAGACCAAAAAAAGCAATCAATGTACAGCTTGTGGCTTTGACAACAAGACAGCCGACGAACTGGAAACCGCCAGTTAACCACCCATGGAGAAGACAACTTTTATTCACTAAAAAACAGCCCACATTGTCGGCTGTTAAGTAAGGCCATTTTAGGCGGGGTATGACATTTCTATTTTGCTCACAGGTATGACATTTCTATTTAGCCTTTACGTCCCTCACTTTTATCTTGACAAAAATACCCCAAAGTATTACAGTATAAAATTGCTCTTTTATAAGCCCGCTTGAAGCGGATGGAGGCCATCAATGAGTACAGATGAACCTTTCCATGGTGATGTTCACCATAGCGATTTGTTTATTCTGAATGTGGACGCGCTGTATGGCAGATTACTTGTCCGCGCGCCCATCTCCAGCATAGGAGAGCTGGATAGATTGCGTCTGCCAGACGGCACATACTTTTGTGACGCAACTCCTCGGCGTCTTGAAGAGGAAGATGTCGCGCTTGTCAATGGGCGGATAGTTCTTGCCCAAGACGCGGTGTACTACCTAAGAAGCCATGATTACTTGTCTTTTTTTCATCTTTCGTTGGCAAGAGCTCGTAAGGTGCTCCGAATTTTTGAGCAATTGAATCCATCAGCATATCATGAGAGGCTTGGGAGTCTTTACAATGGAACTTCCCACAGCATTGCTCAAGCCAAGGATCTCTATTTGATGGAATTGATCAACTACCGGATTCTCGTGGAAAATGTCTCGGTGCTTATGGCGGTGAGCGCTGAAGAAACATCGTTGCAAAAAAACCCGCTTGCCGGCATGGCAACGCGATTCTCCACAAGAGTTCTGGCAAGAGATTATTTGGCAAGAGTGTATCAGCGCATGCGCGTGCTCGTGAAGCGTGCGCGTACCGGACGCATCAAAAACGAAGAAATAGATGAATACGTGGACCTGCGTCTGGAAGCAATCGCGCTAGAACTCCTCATGGAGGATCCCGAATGGCCACAATAATAACCAACCATAGTACCACGCCAATAGCTTGAAACCCAGGCTATTTTTTATTTGTCATCAAATAATCAAGGTTTCGGAGCACTGCTTTGTTAATAACTTCACTTGGTGTTTGGACGGCAGTTTGGGTGGCCCCCTTGACAAGAAATCCATTTTTGACTAAAGTACCCTTAGGTCGAATTTAGCACTCGTTTAAATGGAGTGCTAAAACATTAGCCTCACTTAAAAAATACGCTTATTTATTTACTTTTTTAAAGAGCCTATGAACGTAAAACCTTTGGGCGATCATGTGATCGTCAAAGCTCTTTCTTCCAAGGAAGAAGCAACCCGCGCGGGCATTATTTTGCCTGACACGGTGGACAAAGAAAAGCCTGAACAAGGCGAAGTGGTGGCGGTTGGTCCGGGCAAGGTCTTGGACAATGGCACACGCGCGCAAATGTCTGTTAAACCTGGCGACAAAGTATTATTCAAAAAATACTCGCCTGACGAATTCAAGGTCGGTAAAGATGAATTTTTAGTTTTATCCGAGAGCGATATACTCGCTATCGTTGAATAATTTTTTAGCATATGGCAAAACAATTGTTATTTAATGAACAAGCGCGCAGAGCTTTGAAGCGCGGCGTGGATATGCTCGCGGACGCGGTCAAGGTAACCCTTGGCCCTCGCGGACGCAATGTGGTCTTGGACAAAGGCTATGGCGCGCCAACCGTAACCAAAGATGGCGTGACCGTGGCAAAAGAAATTGAACTTCCTGATAAGTTTGAAAATATTGGTGCGTCACTGGTGAAAGAAGTGGCGTCCAAAACCAATGACGTTGCGGGAGACGGTACCACTACCGCTACCGTGCTCGCGCAGGCCATTATCCATGAAGGATTAAAGAATGTGGCCGCAGGCGCAAACCCCTTGGCGCTCAAGCGCGGGATTGAAAAAGGCGTGGAAGCGTTGGTGAATGAATTGAAAAATACCATTTCCACTCCTGTCTCCGGAGACGCGATTGTGCAGGTTGCCTCCATATCTGCGAACGACGCGGAGATTGGTGTTACCATTGCCAAAGCAATGAAAGAAGTGGGAGAAAACGGTGTGATTACCGTGGAAGAATCACAATCATTTGGGATTGAAACTGAAGTGGTCAAGGGCATGCGGTTTGACAAGGGCTATGTGTCTCCTTACATGATTACCAACGCGGACCGTATGGAAGCGGAATATTCCGATCCTCGCATTTTGATTACTGACAAAAAAATCGCTTCTTTGGAAGATATTTTGCCGGTATTGGAAAAAGTGGCGGGCACAGGACGCAAAGAGCTGGTGATTATTGCCGATGAAGTTGAAGGCGCCGCATTGGCAACTTTTGTGGTCAACAAATTGCGCGGGACATTTAATGTGCTTGCGGTGAAAGCTCCGGGCTTTGGCGACCGCCGTAAAGAAATGTTGCAAGACATTGCTGTGTTAACCGGCGGACGCGTTATTTCTGAAGAAGTGGGCTTGAAACTTGAAAGCGCGACTTTGGAAGATTTGGGAAGTGCCGGAAAGATTGTAGCCACTAAAGATTACACCACCATCATTGGCGGCAAGGGCGATGAAAAATCCGTTAAGGATCGCGTGGCGCAAATTAAAGTGTTATTGGAAAAAACCGACAGCGAGTTTGATCGCGAAAAATTGCAAGAACGCTTGGCAAAGCTTGCCGGCGGTGTAGGCGTTATAAAGGTTGGCGCGGCAACGGAAGTTGAAATGAAAGAAAAAAAGCATCGCATAGAAGACGCGGTGTCTGCCACCAAAGCGGCTGTAGAAGAGGGAATTGTTCCGGGCGGAGGTGTGGCGCTACTTCGTGCGCGCGCGGCATTGGACAGCGTACAGGTGAGCGGCGAAGAAAAAATTGGTTTGAATATCTTGCGCCGCGCGCTTGAAGAGCCAATGCGCCAGATAGCGGTGAACGCGGGCAAAGACGGCTCTGTGGTTATTGAAGAAGTGCGCAAGCTGACCGGCAACATGGGCTACAACGCCGAGGCTGACCGCTATGAGGATATGGTGCAAGCAGGCATTGTGGATCCTACCAAAGTAACCCGCAGTGCGATACAAAATGCCGCTTCTATTGCGGCCATGATGCTCACCACGGAAGCGGTGATTACCGACATTCCTGAAAAGAAAGAACCAATGCAGGGAGGCGGCGGCATGGGTATGGACGGCATGGGTGGAATGGGCGGCATGTATTAGTTGAAAAAGTGCGCACATAATATTGAGCGCAAAAAATCCTCTGCAGACCATGCAGAGGATTTTTAGTTTAGCCATTTTGACAGGTGTGGCTTACTATATTATACTAAGTATATACTTTGTTATAATTTATAATTTTATGAAAACGGCTTTGTTGACTGTTAAAATTGATCCAAAAGTAAAACGAAAGGCACATGCGGTTGCCGAGGCTTTAGGTATGAGTTTGGGGACACTGGTGAGTGTTCAACTCAACGAATTTATCCGCACCAAAACCGTACACGCGAGCCTTTCTGAAGATCGACCCACTCCTTATCTGCTCAAAGCACTCAAGGAATCGGCGGCAGATGTAAAGGCGGGACGTGTTTCTCCTCAATTTGATAATGCAACCGATGCAATAAAATGGCTTACATCTCGCAAGAAATCTTATTCATCCGCTTCTTAAAAATCACAAATTGAATGGAACGCTGGAAAAATATCGCAGTATCAACATCACCGGCGATTGGCGCGCATTGTTTTGTGAGATTGAAAAAGGAAGCGGTGTGCGATTTGAAATGCTCTGCACTCATAGTGAATTATATTCATAAAAAATATGTCAGAACTTACTTCCAAACTTCAAGCCCTCCAGACGCGCGTGAGCGACGCCGGGAGGTTACTTTGACCTTCCTCACCTAAAAACAGAAGTGCGTGCGTTTGAGGTTGAAATGGCGGAAAGCACTTTTTGGAACGACCAGCAGAATGCAAAAGAAGTTGCGGCGCGGCACAGCATGCTCGTAAAAGAAGTTGAGGGTTGGGAGCAATTGAAAAAACAAGTTGATGATCTTTTGGAAATTGCGGAATTGGACGCGCGTGATCAGATGGTGAATCTTACAGAAGATATTACGGCACAATACAACGCGGCGCTTAAGCAGTATGAAAAGCTTGAGTTTTTTTTGTTGCTCTCTCGCGAGTACGACACACGCAATGTGATTATGAGCATCCATGCGGGCACAGGCGGAACGGACGCGCAAGATTGGGCTGGAATGCTTATGCGTATGTATTTGCGTTACGCGGAAAAAAAGGGGTGGGGTGTTGAAGTGGTTGATGAGAGCAAAGGGCAAGAAGCCGGCATCAAAAGTGCCACGCTCGTTATTCGCGGAGCGTACGCGTACGGATATTTAAAATCAGAACATGGTGTCCACCGGTTGGTGCGCATATCACCGTTTGACGCGGAGAAAATGCGCCACACCTCTTTTGCGCTCGTGGAAGTTTTGCCGGAATTTGATGAAACCGCGCAGGTGGAAATTGAACCGGAAGATCTGCGTGTTGATACGTTTATGTCCGGCGGGCATGGGGGGCAGTCGGTCAACACTACCTATAGCGCGGTGAGGCTGGTGCATATTCCAACTGGTATTACGGTGCAATGTCAAAACGAGCGTTCACAAATGCAGAATAAAGAAACCGCGTTGAAGATTTTGAAATCAAAATTGCAGGTGCGCGCGGAAGAGGAGGCGCGCACGGAACGCATTGAGTTGCGCGGAGAATACCATGAGGCCGCGTGGGGCAATCAGGCGCGTTCATATGTAATTCATCCCTATCATTTGTTGAAAGATCATCGTACGGGATATGAAAGTACCGAGCCGGAGAAGGCGCTGGAGGGGGATTTGGATGAAGTGGTGGAGAGCTACTTGCGATGGTTAAAAAAAAGATAGAGAATTTTATGCATTGAAACAATAACTTTGTGGGGCACACAAAAATTATGAGTATGAGTATGGTTCAAAAAAATTTTTTAACCACGCAAGCAGTGGATGTTTTGAAAAAGGGAGGGGTGACGGTGTACCCCACCGAGACGGCGTATGGGTTGGGCGCGGATGCGACCAATCATCGCGCAGTGGAGCGGATTTTTAAAATCAAAGGCCGCGCGCACGCAAAAAGCGTTTTGCTTTTGATGAAAGATGTTGCCATGGTCAAGCGTCTATTGCGGTGCGCGTTTCAAGCAATACACACGCGCATGCGTTGGTAAAAGGCTTGGGTAAGCCGCTTGTGTCTACCTCGGCAAATCGCGCGGGCGGTGCCAACACCTACAGCGTGGCGGGCGTGAAAAAACAATTAGGCGCGTCTTTGCGCGCGACATCGTTTCCATATTATATATATGACGCAGGCATCCTCCCTCGCCGCAAAGTTTCTACGATTGTGCGTCTTTACAAAGGGAGGGTTGAGGTGCTGCGGCAGGGGGAGATAATTTTGTAGTAGGGTTTGTTGTAGAATGCCGTTGAGGTAATAACTTCGTGGGGACTACGAGCCGCGACGGCGGTGAGTCTGAACAAAAATTCAACAGAATTTTTGCGTGCCCCGGGAAGTTATTACTTTAAAAGGCATTGGTTTAAAATGAGGTTTTTTATGCTCACCGATTTAAAAACAATCAAACAAATCTGCGCGCGGCACCACCTCAAACCGGATAAAAATTTTGGGCAGAATTTTTTGATTGACGAAAATGTTTTGCAGGATATCGTGGACGCGGCGGAGATTCAAAAGACCGATACGATTATAGAAATTGGTGCCGGCGTTGGAACGCTTACGAGCGCGCTTGCAAAGCGAGCGGGACAGGTCTACGCGTTTGAAGTGGACGAACGTTTGTATCCTGTATTGCAAGAAACCGTGTCGCAAAAAAATGTAGAAATCATTAAAGAAAATATTTTACAGACGCGCGTGCGATGGGAGCAAATTATTCTGTCATCTGGACGCGTGCAACGCTCTCTTGGCAATGGTGCGCTATGCATGGCTGGAAATTATAAAATTGTTGCCAACATCCCGTATAGCATAACAGGAATACTCCTGCGTTTGTTTACCGAGCTTGTGGTGCCGCCCGCACGCGCAGTGCTTATGGTGCAAAAAGAAGTGGCAGAACGCATAACCGCGCGGCCCGGCAAAATGAACATGCTTTCTGTTGTCGTGCAGTATTATACGGTGCCGGAACTCATACGCGCAGTTCCCGGAAACGCTTTTTATCCCTCACCCAAGGTGGACAGCGCGGTGCTTGCATGGCGTCCACAGAGAACATATAACACTCAAGTAGACGAACCTTTTTTTCGTCTTGTGCGCGCGGGGTTTTTGCATCCGCGCAAGATGCTTAAAAATAATCTTATTTCAGCTTGGAAAGATAGAGTTGAGGCATCAAAAATAACTCAAGTTTTATCTGTCACGCATATTCCGGAGCGCGCCCGTCCGGGAGATCTGACTGTGGAAAATTGGCTTAATCTTTGCGAGACTTTGAGACACTAAAGGAAGGTATGTAAACCCCCTCAAAGTTGTGCTATAATACTCTACATGGAAAATGGAGGATTACAGAAATTGACGACCAAAGAGAAAGTGGGTTTTTTTGCCTTCCTTGTTTTTGCGTGCGTTACGATTATTTTTGGCTTTAGAGGTATTGGCAACGCCATTAAAAATCCTTTCGCAAAAAGTTTTGAGCCTCCATCGCCTACTGATGAAGATATTAAAAAAAGACAAATGGCGGAACTTAAAACCAAAGATACGGATAAAGACGGACTTTCTGATTATGATGAAATATATGTGTATAACACAAGCCCTTATCTGGCGGACACAGACAGCGACGGCATGAGTGATAAAGATGAATTATTAAAAGGTACGGATCCTAACTGTCCAAAAGGAACAACATGTCTTGGTTTTGGAGGAGTATTTTCACAAGGAGCAAAATCAGGAGAAATTGCCACTGTTCCATTTCAAGTTCCTACCACAGGGCAGGTGCTTTTGCAAAGTCTTTTGAACACTAATCCGGATCCAAAGACCTTGCGTGGGATATTGATTCAAAATGGAGTGAACAAAGATGTAGTCAATGGCTTAGACGACCAAGCGCTTATGGAACTTGCAAAGAAAGCGGCAGGAGGAGCAAATGTGCCCGGCGGCGGAACCTCGGAAGCAGGGTCGGTAGATGTTGGTGTCTTGGAAAAAACCGATACAACCGCGCGTCCGCCTACAGACGTAGAACAAATTCGCGCGCTTTTGCGCGCTCAAGGAGTGAGTGAAGAACAGTTGAAAAAAATTGATGACGCGACGCTTTTAAGCGTGTATAAAGAAGTGCTGAACCCAAGCACTCAATCCACTTCAACCGCGCCATAAGATACTATGAAAAATATATATTCAAAAACACAAAGTATCGCGATTGGTATAATAGTGTTGGTAATGGCAACTGGAGGATTTTTGACATCGGCGCGGCCCGCGCGGGCAATAATTCCCGTATCTGTTATAACCGATGCGGAAGAAAATATTAAGGAGGTTAAAGGGGGCGTGGTGGGAGCCGCGTTTATGAGCGGTATGCAGTATTTTATCAATAAAATCGCGTATGACTCCGCGGTATGGCTTGCTTCCGGCGGTAAAGGCCAAAAACCGCTTTTGTTTTCTGAACCCGGAAAATATTTTGGCGATGTGGCAAAGGACGCGGCCGGAGAAGCAATCGCCGGATTGAATAATTTTGATTTTCTTAAAAAGGCAGGCATCAATTTGTGTATGCCGCCGGATATTAATTTGAGTTTGCGCATCAAATTGGATATTGCCAATACCGTGGTCAATCCGCCAACTCCAAAATGCAGATGGGATGATATTACAAAAGCGTATGAGCAAATTGGCACGCCCGGATATTGGAGTAAAATTGGAATCGCGTTTGAACCCGGACAAAACGATTTGTCTATTTACATGAAGGCAAATGATGCCGTGAAAGAATATTCACTCAAAAAAACATCGGCGGAGCGTGATAACGTGGAGTATAAAGGAGAAACGAAAGTGCCAACTGACCCTGTTTCCGGAAAACCGACTGTTCCAAAAGAAGTGGTAAAAAATGAATCCGCCGCGAAGTCGCCTTCTAAAATAGCAGATGACACAAAAGCCCAAGCAAATTCTCTTACCGGAAGTATATTAAGCGGCACATGGGGCGCGCTCATTTTGGGCGCGAATACGTTTACCAACACACTCGCTTCTCAACTCATGCAAAAGCTCACAACGCGCGGGTTTTTTAGTGGTCTTGAAGGCGTGTGTTATCTGACAGACAATCAACAAGGATTTTGTCCGCAAAATGCGGGGTCAGCTACCGCGCAGGGGTCGTTTGGCGGCAAAACAACCGCCGCGCTTGCGTTTGCGGATCTGTTGGTCCCTAAAATTTATACCGTTAATGATTATGACGGCACTTTGATTGCGGAGCTTGGCGCATGCGACGCTTCACACCGCGGTTTGTACAGCTGTGCCGCGGACGGCGGATTGCTCGCGGCGGTTAGCCAAGCAAAATCAGGAAACGCTCTGACTGTTCAGCAGGCAATTGATCAAGGATATTTACACGGAAATTGGCAGCTTTTGCCTCCTGGCAACCAAGCGGATAATCAAGATTCCAATTGTTTTACCCGTGCGTATTGTTATCCAAATTTGGTCAAATTGCGCCAAGCAAACATTTTGCAGGTAGGTTTTGAGCTGGCGGCAATGCAGAGCAATTTTAAACAGCCCTACACTCTTGATTTTTTTGTCAAAAATTTTAATAATAAAGACACTATAGCATATCATTTGATAGATCCAAATTGGCTTATCAAATTGCCGCCCACACAGTGTAAAGCGCGCGTGTTTGGGCAATTTTTGGCATCGGCGGGAACGGCGGAACGCTCGGAATACTGCGCGGATTTGGCAACATGTGTTAATGAAGATGAAAATGGCGTCTGTTCAAGCGGACAATATGGGTATTGCCGCCAGAGTAAAAATATCTGGAAGCTTGGCGCGGATGCATGCCCCGCGCAATTTAACACCTGTACCGCGCTCGTGAGCCGCGCAGGGGAGGCAACCGCTTATGTTGCCAATACTATCAACAAAGGCATATGCGACGCGCAAAATGTGGGATGCCGCGCGTATAGTAATACACAAAAATTTGCCGGCGCGGAAGGCGACTGGCAATGGCAAGGCGGTAACGCGCAACTTGCGTACTTTAATAAAGATGCAGAGAGTTGTTCCGCGGACGCGCAGGGGTGTACGCGCTTTGTAAGGCAAACAGAATCAGTGAGCGGGCAAGAATTGAATATGCGCAAAGCGCCGGATTATTATCATTGTTACGCGGGCAACGCAAACCCGCCTCCCCCCGACGCGCCGCCAAGTATATTTACCGGTGTTACTTTCAGCAGTTCAACTCTTGCATGGCCGGCGAATCACACAGACTTGGTCAAATTGGACACCTCTTTGAGCGCGGAAGAAAAAACACAATGCAAACGTTTCGCGCAGGTGTGCTCGGCAGATGAAAATGGGTGTGAGGCATACACGCCCGCAAACGGAGATCCGCAGATTACCGGCGTTCTCTCTGCAGGGGATTTGTGTCCTCAAGAATGTGTGGGGTATGAAAGTTTTATACAACAATCTTCTTTTTTTGAGCCCGTGCCGGACGCGGAGCCGCAGAAATATTTTATTCCTTCGACGGGAGAGAGCTGTAACGCGGACAATGCTGGTTGCGACGAGTTTGTAAACATTGAGAAGAATGGGGAGCAAAAATCATTTTTTACGGAATTGCATTTGTGTAGTTATGATCCTGCTGACGGCGCCACCTATTATACATGGGAGGGGTCCGACACTACAGGGTATCAGTTGGAGTCGTATGTGTTGAAAAAAGACACAAAAGCCATTTCAAAAATTACCATTTATAATGTTCCCTATATAATAGGGAATGTCGCAGGCAATCCTCCCGCGTATCTTGGGTCTGAAATACCGGAAAAACTTAATGATTACGCCAAACGGTGCAATAAAGAAGCGTATGCAAACCGCTTGACTGATAAAAATTTTGATATCGACTGTAGAGAGTTTTATGATAAAGATGGGCATATTTCATACCGCCTGTGGAGCAAAACCATTACCGTTGATCCGCAGAGCTGTCAGAAGTTGCGGAAGTCCGTGAGTTTTGGCGCTACGCCCGGGGAACGCAAGGCAACCTGTGGGAACACTTATGGCACGTGGGACACGCCAACTAACACCTGTGTGTATTTGGCAATTCCAAGCGAAGCTAACACCTGTGAGGCGCAATTTAACGGATGCCGCGCGTATAAAGGCAATGGCGGGAATAATTATCAGATTTTTGATACCAGCACTTTTGAACAAGCGAGTGTTTTGCCATGGAGCGGCGGCACATTGAGCACGGAATCAACAGCGCAGGGAGGACATTCTATAAAGATTGCCAAAAAGAACGCAGAAAAAGTTTTGGAGCGCGTGTTTGCAAGTATCACGGCGCCAAAAGGCACGACATATCTGGTGAGTTTTTGGGCAAAAGGCACTGCCGGTAAAGATTTGAAGGTGGGGTTGTATCAGGGCGCGACCGCGGATGGAAAATCATCATCTGTAGAAAATAAATTCGCGCTTTCAAACAATTGGAGTGTGTACACCGCGGGGCCGTTTACCGTGGGTTGGGAAAAAGATGACGCTACGCTCGCGTTTAAGCCGTTGGATCAATCCAGCGATGTGTTTGTTGATACCATTAGTATACGCAAAATGCAGGACATGGTATATGTGATACGCAATTCTTGGGATACGCCGGCGAGTTGTGATAATCCAATCACCGATCCTGTGGGAAGCAGTGCGGGCGGAACAGACGAAAGTCCGGTGGCAATAGTGCCACAGGCAATGCTTGGGTGCGCCGCGTACACAGACCGCGCTGGCAACGGTGTATCTGTAAAATCATTTACCAATATCTGCCGCGCGGAGGCTGTGGGGTGTGAGGAGGTGAAGGATACGGCAAACAAAACAGAAGAGGGCAAAAAATATGTGAACGCGGTGTGCGGGTTTAAAGGCCTAACGTTTGCTAGTGGAAGTCAATCTGGACCCCCCGGAAGTGGAAAATCAGCGCCTTTTAATGACACAAACCTTTCTTTGCCTTGTAATAACGCAAACAATGAAGTTTTGTGTTCTATAGCGCCCGGGCAAGATACCTGCAGGTTCACGCGTACCATGACAGAAGATTTGACAGTCACGCTGAAGGTTGAAGGAGGAAACGATCCAGCTTACTATTGCGCCGCGGAAGCGCTTGGGTGTACCGCGTACGGGCAACGCTCTTGGGTTGCCACGTCTACTTTGGCGGCTGGTGGTGTGCAGGCTGATTACGCTACCACCTATATCAAAAACGATCCCGCGCAGTATGACAAAATTTCTTGCCAGCCGGAAGCAGAAGGGTGTGAACAATACTCCACAAGCAAAGGCGGACAAATGTATTTTAAAGATCCAAAGGTATGGGGAAACTTTACCTGCGAGTGGAAAGATAATGTGGAATACGGCGCGCAAACTTATAACGGATGGTTTAGAACTGGCGGTATAGGGTTTTGCGGCCAACAAGGCGTGAGCCCCGCAGGATTAGCCAATGACAAAATCACACAGTGCGCGGCGGACAGTGATTGCGGAAAAGGGCTAGTATGCAACCAGCCTTTGCCGTGCTATCCGCAATATATAGTGGACGGCACAACATTTGGTGTCTATCGCGCCGGGGATTCCGGATACAACAAAGTTACCAATCCGGTTGGGCAGTGCGGTGCGCAATACGACAGTTGCTCCGAGTTTGTTGACCCGTCAGATACAGGAACGGCAAATCCAAACGGTAAAGCGTATTATGTATTGGACAACGCCAAACTAGACAAAGCGTCTTGTAATGGGCTGGTGAGCAAAGAGCAAGGGTGTGTGTTGTTTGATAAAACAAGCGATGTGAATTATGCCCCTTGGAAATCACTAGACACTTATACAGCAAGCCAGAACGCGGGTGGCGCGCTTGTGAAGCCGGTTAATGCCCCAGGGGGCGCCGGTGGAGACGCCAACACCATCCTCAAAGTCAAGCGTGACCGTGTGTGCAGTGAGTGGCTTACCTGTGGAAGCAGTCAGGATGTGTTTGATCCAAACACCGCAAAAACCATCAAACAGTGTTTGACACTTCAATCATGCACAAAACCGATAAGTGTAAACGCAAGCGGAGTGGGGAGCATTGGCAATTGCGGTGAGTATGGCAAGGTGTTAACCGCTGATGAAGCGTTCAACAAGAATACTGTGGCAACAATGGAAAAATATCAAGCGCGTACGGTTGGTTTCTCGGCCGCTGACTTTACAGGTTTTTCAATTCCTTTGAGCTATCCTGTGGAGTTTTACAAACCTGTGCAATTTGACGTGAAGGATAAAAAAAAGACATCACTTGCGTTTGTATATTGTCCTACTTCTGGAGGGGTTAATTGTTACACTCAACCAAACAGAAACCCTGATTTTACAATATGTATAGATGTTGGCGAGGCTTGTGGTGTGCAGAACGGGCCGCAGGGTAAATGTGACACCAACCACCGTTGCGCGCTGAACAAAGCTCCTCAAGATCTTGGCGGGGGCAGTGTGAATATACAATCTGATTTATTGTGCAGAGGGTATCCCGCGTCTGACGCGCCTTTTTCGTTTAACAAGGCTGTTCAGGGGGGCCAAGAAAATATTCGCCCGTTAAAGTATAAAGATGTTAATACATGTATTGCCGGACAGAATTGCGAATGTTCATATAATGTGGCGTTGTATGGTGACCCAAGCAAAGGCGAGCAGAAAAAAGGGTTTTTTGAACAAAATAAAGAGGCGCCGGAATATGTTTGCAGTGGTGGCGAGGATGATGGCGGGCAACCAACAGGAAAGTGTACCAAAAATTCCGATGGTGTTAATCCGCAACCAAATGCTTGTTTCTGCAAACCGGAACAAACAGACTGTGTTTTGGATGTTCTTAAAAATGAGGTAATTTATTGCCAAGGTAAGGGCACAATCTTTAAGAAATCTAAATTTGATAACCAATATGTTGGCTGGCAGGATTACTGTTTGGAGTATGACACCTCACAGGTGTTGTACTACAAAGATAACAAGCCAGTATATCCATGTTTGACATGGTATCCTGTGGACAAAGCGCCCGGCGCGGTGGATATTTACGCGCAAAACAAAAGCGCCGGATATTCACTCAAT
>Ga0075967_131_pt1 | contig 13387 bp, 16 predicted proteins | sample RifGroA2_FD_67993 | JGI IMG/M metagenome (GOLD analysis project Ga0075967, IMG submission 67993) | Parcubacteria (Magasanikbacteria) bacterium GW2011_GWA2_45_39
CGCGAGCAACTTATTTTCAATATGATTGAAACGCCGCATATTGCCCCAATCGACGATGAGAGCCACGTCTCTTCCGAAAGTTCCTTCCATCCGTTCGATTGGCCAGATCTCAGGTTTGTCCTCCGGCATATCGTGATCAAGAGCGGCGATGATGACTGGCGGCCGGTGCAAACCGTACATCTCGATGACAAATGATGCTACGGCTTTGGGGTGCTCTTCATATGCTTCGCCGCTCTGCCGGGTATCGCCATTGTGAGCCTCTTGCATCGACTCATAGGCTTTTACTACGGATCGGTACACGTCAGAGCCGTAAGGGTAACGCGAACGCACACGACTGAAGATAAACCCCTCGCTTTGCGCGGGAGTACGCTCGAGAATTGCCCGTAGTCCTGGTTGCATGAGGAATCTCCTTAATCTCGTTGGTAAATAACCACTTGATATTTGAGAATAAAAGAAAAAACCCTTTACGTCAAGTCAGGGGGTTTTTTCAGGACACATTTGTTAAGATTTCAGACTTTCAGATAGCGGCGGATGGCGATGGCGCTACTGACCACGCCGAGGGAGATACCGAGGAGTACTAGAGCGCCAAAAATAGGCCAGAAAGAGCCGAGGAAAAGATTCAGAACATTCCCCTGGGGCAGAGCTCCCGTTGTAAATGGAGCAAAATAATACGCCATACCGAAGAGGAGGCCTAGCGTGAGCACGGCTGCGACCAGTCCATAGAGCGCTCCCTCGAATACGAACGGCATCCGCACATAGATATTGGACGCGCCCACTAGACGCATAATCTCAAACTCCTGGCGATGAGAATAGATGGTGATGCGTATCGTGTTGAAGGTGATGAGAATGGAAACAAAAATAAAGATAGCCCCAAGAATCAGACCAGCCTTGCCAACCGTTTTATTGATCCGGTCGAGCCGCTCAAAAATCTTCTTGTTCTTGGCATAATTGATCCGACTGATGTCATTCTGGAAGGTCGAGCCTTCGATCTGACTCACAATAAGCGGGTAATCCTCCGGCTTGACCGCTTTGATAACAAGCGATGCCAAAAGCGGATTCTCCCCGATCTCTTGGATGGCTTGCGCAATGATCGGGTCATTGCCGCTCTCCGCGAGAAAAGTTTCCAGCGCTTTATCGCGCGAAACATATTCCACGGAAACGATTTCTTTCGTATACTTGGAAAGCTCGTTTTTTATTTCCAAAATCCGCCCTTCCGTCACATCCGGATTGAAAGAAACGCTCACGCTCACCTTGGCGCGCATATTTTCCAATATCAGACTCGTCGTCATTCCGATAAGAAACGAGAGGCTGACGATGAAGAGCGAGAGAGTGAGGATGCTGACTGTCGCAAACGTCAGCCAGCCATTGCGGCGGAAATTTTCTATGCCTTCCTTGAAGGTGCGCCAAAGCTTGAGCGTTTTCATATTGAGAAAATGATACGAGATAAAAGATGATTGATAATTGATGTCCGAAAAAAAACAAAGGAGATATTTTTATCACTTATCATGCCCGCCCGAACGTACTGTTCGGTACGGGCGGGTATCTCTTATCTTATGAGGTGATTTAAATTAATCTCTCTTTTGTCTCTATTATAAGCCTTTATATCACGAAAACCTTAGCCGCTTGTCATTCCCGCGCAGGCGGGAATCCAGCTTAATGCTTATGGCTCATCTACTGGTTGTCCAGTTTGTCGACGATGCCCTTGTTATGGGTCGCCAAGAGCACGGTCGTACCGAATGAATTGATCTGGAGAAGCAATTGGATAATCTCATTGGCTGAAAGCGGATCCAGATTGCCAGTCGGTTCATCCGCGATGATGACCTTGGGGCGATGGATGAGCGCGCGGGCGAGAGAAACGCGCTGTTGCTCCCCTCCGGACAATTGCCTCGGAAATTGGTGCATTTGAGCGCCCAGGCCGACAATTTCGAGAATTTCCGGCACTTCCAGATTGATATCAGCCGTGCTCCGGCCATCCACTTCCAGGGCATACGCGACGTTTTCGAAGGCCGTTCGCTCCGGCAGCAATTTGAAATCCTGAAATACCGTCCCGATATTGCGGCGAAAAAACGGCAGATGCTTGCGGCTGATATGGCTCAAAGGGCGTCCACTAAAATAAATTTCTCCTTCTGTGGGTATTTCTTCCGCATAAATCAGTTTCAAGAGTGTCGACTTCCCGGCTCCGCTCGCTCCGACGATAGAAATGAACTCTCCCGGCTGGATACTGAGGTTGACATTTTCAAGTACAACAGCATTGCCAGAAAAAACTTTGGCGACATTCTCAAAACGGATGATCGGCTGGATGGCTGGCATATATTTTTTATTTTTCCAAGGTGAATATTTAATGGGACTGCAGATAGCGGAGTTCGCTTTCGATAAAAGTTTGTAAATGACCGTCCAGCACTGAGCTCGCATCGCTCAATTCGGTATTGGTTCGGTGATCTTTGACGAGCGTATAAGGATGGAGAACATAGGAGCGGATTTGATTTCCCCACTCGACGCTTTTGAATTCTCCGCGCAATTTTCTTTTTTCTGCCGCTTGTTCTTCGATGTGCTTTTGTGCCAGTTTGGAGCGGAGCATCTTCATCGCCTCTTCTTTATTTTGCAGTTGAGAGCGTTCGCTCTGGCAAGCTGCCACGAGACCGGTCGGAATATGGGTGACCCGCACGGCGCTTTCGGTCTTGTTCACATTCTGACCGCCTGCGCCCGACGAGCGATAGGTATCGATCCGCAGTTCATCCGGCTTGATAGGAAGCATCGCCACGTTATCGATGACCGGCATCACTTCCACCGAGGCGAACGATGTTTGCCGCAAACTTTTCGCATTGAACGGGGAGAGCCGCACCAACCGGTGAACGCCCGCTTCGCCGCGCAAATAGCCATAAGCGTATGTCCCGGTTATCTCGACGGTGGCGCTCTTGATGCCGGCCTCGCCTCCCCGCGATTCATCGAGAAGATGCGTCTTCCACCCGTTATTCTCGGCATACCGGAGATACATCCTGAGGAGCATTTCCGCCCAATCTTGGGCATCTACCCCTCCAGCCCCGCTTCTGACCGTGAGAAGAGCGTTTTTGGCGTCATACTCGCCACCGAGAAGCGTCTTCAGTTCCCACTCGCTCAGGGCTTTTTCGACCAGCGCGCACTCCTTTTCCAGCTCTTCGGCATCTTCCGGTTTCAAATCTTCCAGAAGAGCGAAACTGGCCAAATCGGCAAGCGTTTTTTTCAAACGCTCATAAGAAACCCGTTCGTTCTCGAGGGCTTCCAGTTCCTGCATCACGCGCCCGGCAGCCTTGGGATCATTCCAAAAATGAGGCTGCTCGCTTTGCAGACGGAGTTCCTCTCTGCGGACCTTTTTTCGCCCAACGTCAAAGATGGTCCTGCAGCTGCAGGAGTTTTTGTTGAAGAACCGCGATTCTCTCTTGCATCACATTCATACGCCTTTCAGTATAACATAATTTTCACTCTCCCAAAAGCAAGAACAACATCTACTATTTTAGTTAGATCTTCTTCCGTTTTATATCGAGATAATCTAAAAAGAAATGAAGGATGAGCCCGATACCAAGAAACATCATCGGTCGAATAAACAGCATCAAAATTGATACCAGCAGGATTACTTTCCAATTTTGATGCAGGAAATGTGTTTTGAATCCATTCCTCATCGGATCATATATAGGTCGAGAGGATAAGTGATCCAGATCAATAAGATTTGAACCAATAAGAAACACTAAATCAGTATAGTTTGGACTCAGACCATCTGCCTGCATGAGCAATAAAAAAATTCCCAAATTGGCTGCTACGTGCGTCGGTGTTGTCATAACATAACATGAGCCACCTCCCAGAATCGAACTGGGGACCTTTGCTTTACGAAAGCACTGCTCTACCAGCTGAGCTAAGGTGGCCGATATCAAAACGTTTTTCAGTCTACAGCAAAAAAACGAAAATATCAATCGTTCTTCAAAAACTGGAGGGCTTTTATTTTTGTATCATAATTCCGCGGCCGCTCGCCTTGCCGTCGAGGCAGGTGGAATTATGATACATTTTTACTCTTTAGTAAGTGCGGCATCAATGGCTGCCTTCAGCGCTTCGGCTCCGACAGCACCGGACAAGAAAGTGCCGTTCACGAATGTTCCTGGCGTACCGCTGATAAAAAAGCTCGCCGCCTCTACCTTGTCGGCATCCACTTTGTCCTGATATTTTTTTGTATCGAGACACTTGGCAAACTCGCGGCCGTTTATCCCGAAACGCCAGGCATAATCTTTAAATTTCTGCGTTCCGGTCGTTTTCGCCCACTCATCCTGCTTGACAAAAAGATGGTCAGCATAGGCTTGAAATTTCCCTTGCTCATTGGCGCACGAGGCTGCCAGGGCTGCATTTTCCGCTTGCGGATGGATGGAGAGCGGCAGATGCTTGTAGACAAACAATATTTTGTCTCCGTACTCTTTGCGCGCCTGATTCATATCGGCTTGAAACGCTTTGCAGTACGGACACTGGAAATCAGAAAACTCAATGATTACCACCTTGGCATCCTTGGTACCAAAAGCGATATCATCATCACCCACCTCCGGCAATTTCAAGTATTTCCCAACCGGCAAGCCGATTTTCCCCATATCGAAAAAATATCTCCCGCCCTCAAACGCAAACAAGCTCGAGGCTTGCGCATAAAAATCAGTCTCCGCCACGCTGTCCGAAAAAATGAAGGCTGGCAGGGAAATGATGTTGAACCGCTCGATCAGGAGATTACCCTGATAGGAATCGCTTTCAATCGACGAAACTTCCAGCGTCGGCACCACCCGCCTGAGCCAGAGGAGCGCCTCGCTCGGATCGCACTCGATACAATTCTTGTCCGTGATAACCTGGACCGCCACTTTCGGATTGCTGTAAGCCACCCAAGTCTTGCCGCCTGTTTCCAAGAGATCATAATTCTTCACAGCATTGCGAGAAAACCCCTTGCCAGTCATCAGTTGGACTAAATCCACGAAGAGACTGCCAAGAAATAATCCCGCGAGTAAAATAACCAATGCAGTCAGATTCTTCACTTTCTGCTTATCAGTTTCCACCTCCTCGGTTTTTTCGGAAAAAAGCGTTTCCATATCCATACGATATTATACAATTATTCACTACACGCGCCGCCTAGCATAGCATCGCTTTCTCTTAATACACTCCCGTTCTCAATCATTTTTTTCTGAACAGCATTCAAATCGAAGAGCATTTCTTTGGGAGGGAGCGTATAGTCATCAAATCCGATGGTGATAACTTGCGCTGCCGCTGTTTTAAGACCGTAACCAACAAAGAAGGCTACGACAAAAAGCACTGCTAAATCACGTTTGGTATATTCGCTGCGTATGACCAAGCGAGCATACTGAGCTTGTAAAAAATATCTCCCATCTTTCAGAAAAGTATTCATACGAAACCGCACCCGCATATCTTCGGTACGTGGCAAACGCCCTAAAAACTCAAAGCCCCGCGGTGCAATACCCGTTATTTCTCCCGCTGTGAAAGCCCTAAAAGGTGATAGAGTAAGCTACCACAAAGCCACAAACAATGTCAAAGCTCAAGTGCCGAATCAAATAAAATCCGAAATTCTAACAGCTGGCAGATTGGCATTCTAGAGCTTAGTAATGTCTTCCAAAACCTCATCGAGAGCATCGAGGCTTTTGGAACCGAGGCCATCGGCTCGGCAAGATGGATCGCGCAGTTCTTGGCGCACTCTCTCCACCGCCAGAAACGGCTTCACACCTCTGACAATGTTGTCATTGATAGCGATATTGGGCCCCTCTTTGCAGAAATTGAAGCATTCGTACACCGGCAAAACAAGAGCCTCCTCTTTCGAGAGGCCCTCTTTGAGGTTCGCATAAACCTGCTCCGCGCCTTTCCGGCAACATTTTTCGTGCAGACAGACCTTGATAGTGGCTCTGGTATCTTTAGATTGTGGATTTTCTTCTGGCATAAGTGTCAATACAATATAAGTGAAAATAACAAAGACAGCAACCCTCAACGCTATCAAACCCTCCTCATCTTATCTTACAACATACCAACATTCTCAAGTATGTCAGGATGTCACACTGATATTCAAGAAAGAAATACTACCAATGGCGCCGCTAGAGATTTCAGCCGTTTATTCCGATTACCGCGACCATCGCTTCGATTTTCTGCGGCTTGTCACGGCGGTAAGAAAAGAAAAGATCTGGTTCACAAAAAGTACAGACAGAGCTCGTTTCGATATGCTTTTCTAATATTCCCAAGCTTCGCAATTGTTCTTTTACTATTGCCGATAAATCCACAAGTATCCTTCCGTCCTTTTTGATAACATACTTTTCAAAGCCTGCAAATCGCGGCAGAATATCCATCCCGATTTCGAAATGACATTTTTGAATACTCGGGCCAAAGGAAACAAAAAGGTTTTTCTGACTCGCGCCACAGCCAACGAGCGCCGCAACCGTTTTTTCTATCACGCCATCAACGATCCCCCGCCACCCGGCGTGCGCGATGCCGATTACCTCCGCCACTGGATCATAGAAAAATACCGGCAAACAATCCGCTATCGTAACAGACAAAAATACATTCTTTTCTTTCGTCGCCAACCCATCGATACCCAAAATCATTTGCTCATCCCTATCGAAACTACTTATACCGATAAACAGCGGCCGCTGTTTATCGGTATACTTTTGAGAGTCGATAATTTCTACTTTTGTCCCGTGGACTATCTCGGCACTGACTACTTTACCTGCATCGATTCCCTGCTCCTGGAAAAACTTCTCGCGGTTTTCTTGATTCTCCTCTGGCCGTTCCAAGAAAACTTTCATCGAACCGTCTTTCTTTTCTGAAAGAACAGCAATAATTTCTGGAAATTGTTGAAAAAAAGTGAGCATTTATTCTTTCGCTTGAAAACCGATGGTGCTGGACGGGGCTTCGGAAACGGCAACACTGCCGAATTGTCCTTCGTATTTTTTCAAGTTCTCACCCATCGCAGCCACCATCCGCTTGAAATGTCCAGGCGAAACGATGATTCTTGCATTGAGCGTGCCAGTCGGTGGGAAAACGTTCATAAAGTCGATGACGAACTCTTCTTTGGTATGAAGAATATTCGCCATATTTGAATACAGTCCTCTCAACACTTCATCTGTCGCCTTGATTTGAATCTGATTCTGCTGCGACTGTTGCTTATCCATAGAATTTACGTTACTTATTAATTTCTGCATAATCCTTCCCCCGTTTATCTATTCGCCTATTCCCTCCTTTGCTTGAAGCTACGGACGGGCACTGCGCACGAATTAGAGAATACAAGAAGAAGTTTAGTTGTTGCTGATTCTAAATTATTAATTAAAATGAGTTACTTGGTTTCTTTTTCAATCCAATCCGCGAAAGCTTCGTTTGATTCCACTTCGAGCTTCATAATGCACGGGGTTTCGTAGGGATGCCTGGCTTCGACCGCCTTTTTCACCTTTTCCCAATTGGCTTTCTTCGTTTTTAGAATGGAAACTACTTCCTTGGCATTTTCGACTTTTCCTTTACCACCGTCGCTCGCGAGCGACGTGGCTAGCCATCGATAAGAACTTTCCACAAAAAAGTAGTTCGCGCAAGCGATAAGCCTTTGCTTGAGCAATATCCCCGTCACCCTCTTGGCTTCTTTCAGGTTCGGATAAGTGATATAGATGATGATGAACTTTTTTGATTGTGATGAATGGCTCATAAATTATTCGTTTACCATCTATCGACGGCCGTCAATAGATGGTAAATCATCAAAATAACTTCTTAATTTTTCGGCAGCCTCTTTCACTTTAGCGATATTTTCCGGTGTCTTCATATGTGTTTTAGAATACTGAAGCACCGGGCGAGCGGAGTTTAATTTCTTTCCAAACCTAGCCTCATCATTCATCCAATCATAACGCGGGAGAAACCACAGATGGAAGTGGCTACCGATAGTATCTTCCTCCTGAATAAAATATACCGTTTCGATGCCGAGTACCTCACGTTGGACTTTGCGAATCTTTCGTACCAACACGATAAACTCCGCGGCTTCTTCGTCCGTAAATTCATCAAAGCTTTTAATGTGCCTCTTTGTAGAAAGTACTACAAAGCCAGAAATAGGATTCTCATAGTCCTGATGGGCATGAAACAAATCAGTTTCAATAATATACCCTGACACATCTTTTCCTGCCTCGGTAATAGTACAACCGATACATTCCACTTCTTTTTTTACCCCTGTAAAATCTTCAATGATTCTTTTTGGCATAGATAAAATTCTTAATTACCTTATAAAAACCATTTTCTTTTGGAGGCCGGTGGTGATGTGAAGTTTCATCTTTTTGTCGATGTAAAAGTCGATCTCGCTCCGGATGCCGAATTCGCCTGGGATATAGATGCCCGGCTCGATCGTATAGCCGAGATTTTGTTTAAGCGGTCCATCGCCTTTCTTATTGATATTTTTGTCCGCGCCATGAGGAGAGCGGAATCCGATAGAATGGCCGGTAGAATGGAGGATGTATTTCCCATATCCCGCTTTGCGTATTATAGCATTGGCCTTTTCATTCACTACCCTGCCCTCCGGTAATATACCTTTCTTCAAGTTGTTTTTTATAAACCCGAGAGCGGCATCTCTTGACTTCAACACCGTATCAAAAGCCCGTTGTATTTTCTTCGGCAACGTCTTTCCGTAATATCCCATCCAGGTAATATCCGCATACGGATAGTTCTTTTTCTTGCTCCGCGCCCAAATATCGATGAGGATCAAGGTGTTGGGCTTCAAGACCGCCGGCTGCTTACCGATAGCATAGTGCGGCACGGCTGAATGCTCGTTGAATGCCACTATCGGCAGGCCCATACAGGACTTGAGATTATACTCTGAATACTTTCTCAGAATAAACTTCTGCACGCTTTTTTCCGTAACAGTTTTCTCTTTCGCGATAAACAAAAAAGCCTCTGCGACGATCCCCTCCAGAATATCCGCCACTTCCCTATGCTTCCCTATCTGCTTATCCGTCCAAACCATAGAGGTTTGCAGTAGAGATACTTAACTTTTTTCATCAGACTGAGACAGGCCCCTCTTTGCCTCTCACATTCGCTTGTAGGCTCTTTTCTGGGTCATAGTAAAACAAAACTGATTCCCCTGGCTTTAAGCCCGTCTCACCCCACTCTTCTGCCAACCAATGAGTAAAAAGATTTTCGTGCGTGAAGGCAAGAACGCGTATCTTCTTTTCATGCTTGGCGGCTTCGATTTTTTTCCTCCCAAATTCCATCAGTCTCACAAGATTCTTGAATTGTGAATCAAACATTTCTTGTGCCGTCTGTATTTCGGGCAGAATTTCCTTAACCGCTAGAGAATGATAGCGCCAGTTTTCTGACCACCCTCCCTTATTATCAGCTTCGATAATACTTCTGGCTCTCTTCCAACGCCCCACGAAATCTTCATCAAAAGCAATCCTTCTTTCTTGAGCAAGCTTCAAATAATCATTCTTGGAGTTGAACAACTGATCCAAAACAGCATCATCAATCTTCAGTGATAAGTTCTGCAAATGCCTTATCTTGCCATCCCCTACTTTTTCTACCGTTTGGTCACTTGGATTATCGGGTGTGATTATTTCAAAACCCATTTCTTCCGCTATTTGTAAATAAATTTTTCCTGTTTCAACAGACCTGACAAAATCGCTAGAAACAAAAAAGAAAGCATCCTTCGCAGAATCAAACTGGCTAAAAAATTGCTCCGCTTCAGCCCGCGCCTCCCTTTTCCCCTTTTCGGTAAGATCAGAAGTAAAATCCTGTTCATCCGGGCTAACTGGCCCGCGCGGATTGTCAGAATCTAATACCCTCTTATTCAATTGGTATTTTGCCTCCTGATGTCGGAAGCCATAGAAGTCACCAGGTTTTTCCTGTGTCATAGTGTTCAATGAATGTTACTTGTGCGATGGGATAGTCTGTATCAGTTCGTCAATCATCGCAAGTGTTTTACTGTCAGTGAATTCCAAGTTGCTACGATCAAGAACCTTCACGTGATCATACTTTTCTGCAAGACCAATACAGGCCCGACCAATCCGGAGCGCTCGTTCTTTGATAAACTTCGTCTGCTCGCTGGCGCGGCCTCGCCTGATGATATTTTCTTGGATTTTCTCATCAGAAGCCGTCAAAATGACGACTTTATGAGCCATAAGGCGGGCATTCTTCAGCAACCATTCTTTGAGAAACGCAGGCGATTCGCTCCCCACTTCAGCTGCGAGCCATGCTTCCATAAGCAGTACGTCCCCATCGACATAACTATCGATACCAGCCCGAGCAATGGTATGTGCCCGTTCGAGCATGAGTCTTGTCCGTTCGGCTAGCCAGATATACCTCTCTCTAGTATCCTCCTCGCTATTGAGTACATTTAAAACGCTCGGGGTAAAGATACCCTCTTCACCTTCAAAAAATCCAGGCAACATATTCCGACAAGCCATCTGCCTCGTCAGAAAAGATGTCCCCACGCCTGGTGCACTGATAAAAGCAATAACTTCTCCATTCATAAGAATATTATGCTTTTACTGTTTTGGTTCGACAGGGTTACTTTTTTCAGTGTTTGGCATCGGGACAAGAGGAGCAGGAGTTTCCACTGCCAATGCCTTACCCGGGCCGAAATTGGCGTAGGCTACCGCCGCGAGGATGAGGGTGAAACCGAAGGGTATATGGAACATCGAGAGCGGGCCGGTGGTCAGAACGCTATAGAGAATCGGGAGGGTGAGGAGATAGAGGCCGAGCTTGTAAGATTGGCCGTAGGTGAGGTCAGCCTTGCGCAGTTTGGCCATAAGCCAGATGACGAGCGTTCCGAAGAGGAGATAGACGAGATAACCCAACCAGAGAAAGACAAAAATAAACGCCGGCATAAAAATAAGCAGGATAATGACGGCCATTCTTCCGACCTTGAAGGCGAGGTCTACCCATTCCGTAAGTTTCTGCTCATTCAGGACAAAAGATGCTTTGCTGAATTGATCGAATTTCTGAATCTCAATCTTGTCCTTTTGAGGATCTCGCGTCCAGATAGCATCGCCTCCGAGGATGGCGAGGGTATCGTAGCGTTCGAAATCATTGAGCGCGATGGATCCGCGGGTATTGATAACGACGAGATTCTTGGGAGTTTTTGCATCGAATTCTGACGGCATCGGGATACTGTACGGCTCCTCGACATTGGAAGCCATCTGCCCATTCTGGAAAGTAAGCACGAGCTCATCCGGATACACGGCCAACACCTTGGCGCGGATATCGCCCACTTCTTTGACCTGGGCATGCCACACTCCGAAAGCGATATACAGAGGAATCGAAATAACGACCGCCACGCACAAGATAAACAGCGTGTACTGCTTGAGCGCTACCGAGAAACTCTCTGTTTTGGCGGTGGCGTAGAAAGCCACATCATAGATACTCTTTTTTACGGTTTGAAAAAATCCCATAGACTTTTTATTAATTAGTGCTTAAAGCCCCTGCCCCAAGTATAGGATATGCAAGAGGATATGCAAAGAGTGCCTATTTTCACAATTGTCCCCTTTTATCGCCTTTCCCCATATGCACTCTAAAACCAGCGGCCGCGAGAATTAGAATGCATGATGTATACGTATAAAAAACAGAATAAACGAGGAATAATCAGAACAGGATTTTAAATTTCTTTTTCAAAAAATCTTCTCCTTCAATTTCGTCAGCAACAATATATAAAAGTTCTTCGCCCATTCTGCAGTCCGCTTTCAAAAGAGTTACCAGCTCCTCGCACTCGTACGGGTATACCCAGACGCTTTGCTGCAACTTTTGAAAACCAAACTGCTGAATTTGCTCCCGAATTTTATCTCGTAGCCAGTGGTGTTCCTCTTCAATATCAAAAATAACAATCCGCCATTTACCATCCCATTTCTTTCCTATCTGCAACTTCTTTTCCTGCGATTGGTATCGCATGAGTTCATAACGACCTTTATCTGTCAGAATCACTTTTTCTTCGTTTCCGTAGTTTTTTATCAAAAGGTATCCCTGCTTATGCATTCTTTGAACAACCTTTCTCAGATGCGTCGGGGTCTGATATTTCCGGTCTCTTTTCTTGAAAAGCTTGATCATCTGCATGGCATTCGGAGCCATCAACACCAAGCTTACCATACCCACAAGCCCTACCGAAGCCAAAACAATGGCCCGCAATTCCCCTCTCTCAAACTTCTTTTTTTCAGTACTCGTCACCACGCCCTCCTCTATTTGCCCTTCTTCTACTCCTCGTTTCTTTTTCTCTATTTTTTTCATACCCTTTTTCTCATATATTTTCTCATATATTGTATGCACTCTAAAACCAGCAGCCGCGAGAATTAGAGTGCATCATTATTATACACGAAAAAGCCTCATAAACAACTCTCTACTCATTATAGTAATCAGAGGATTCATAGTTGACACACTTCATCCATTCTGATTATAATGAGCCGTTACTTCATCGAAGTAACCAGATGCCGGTTCACCCGGATCTGCTTCGTCCTTTTACAGGAGACTGAACCATGACATACAGCCGCAGGAATAAACCAAGAATCACCCCATATCATTTCAGTGATTTGACGGCTTACGCTTTAGCGTTCTATTACCAAGAGGTATCCGATGAGCTGAGGAGACATACTACCTCCTCCCTCTACGCCAAGGATGTCAAGGTGCTTCATTATCGAGACACAGAAAAACAGGTCTTGTGTCCAGCGCCGCATACGGTGTATCAAAAGGTTGTGCTCATCAACAAGGATATCGAATTGCTTTTTGAGCAGTTCAGCTACCCTAACAACAAGTATGAGACAAAGAAATACGGGTACGCGAGATGGTCGGCTATCATGGCCACCGTGTTGAGTTGTCATGGAGAAATCCCTATCCATTGCTTACCGGATTTCGAAACAATGCACGTGACCATGCCGGCACAAGTAGGACAATGGTTAATCCGTAACCGTACTGTTCGTTCCAAGAATATTTTCCCGATGCTGAAAGAAATATTCATGCCGACGCGGGTTCTATCGCCGTACCAAAAAACGTGGGAGGCGTGCATCCAAGGCGCGATCATCAACCAGATGATGTAACCGTTCAATTCGCAGTCAAAGACGAAAGGAGGAAAACAGGCCCTGGCGGGAATCATCTTGCCAGGGCTGATTCATTTTTAGACCACTTTTTTGGAAGCCTTGCTTCCAAATTAATGGAAAGACCTCTTGGACAATCTTCTCCAAAAGATCCGCCATCTCCTTATGATTCTTTATCTGCTCATCTGTCCAAACCATAGAAACTTGTAATAAAGGTACCTGACCCCTTTTCTGCTCGGTTGATGAAAATCAGTTTTCGTCTATAGTATTCTCGAATATTCAATCCATCCCCTTCTTCCTTCAATTTTCGGTAGGATTCCAATACTTCAGGATTTGTTTTTAGAATATGC
>Ga0075967_127_pt1 | contig 12020 bp, 10 predicted proteins | sample RifGroA2_FD_67993 | JGI IMG/M metagenome (GOLD analysis project Ga0075967, IMG submission 67993) | Parcubacteria (Magasanikbacteria) bacterium GW2011_GWA2_45_39
CTCGGTGAGGTGCTCTGCCAATGCTTTTAAAAGGACAGAAACGCCTTTGAAATAATGCGCACGATCAAGCGCTCCCACAAACAAAAGCACGCGGTCATCCGTGGACATACCATATTCGCGCAACAACTCTACAGAACGTTCGCGTGGTTTAAATGCCTCCGTATCAATTCCAAAAGGAATCTCAACAAGTTTTTGCGGATAGCGAAACAAATAATCCGCGTAACGGCTCTGCCGCGCGTAGTCAATACTTGAAACGCGTATCATATTTGCTTGTGAAACAGCAAACGGTAAAACAAGACGGGTTAAAAATCCAAAAACAAATTTTAAAAATCCGCGCCCCACCAAATCCATGTGATACGTGATGATCAAATTCTTGCGGTTTCCCATCAAAAGTTCCCACCATACACCAAGCAATGTCCACAAAGCGCCGCCAATAAATGGATAATGCAAGTGTATAGTTTCAAACCCGCATGCGACATGTTCAAGCTGTATTACAACCGCGGCATTGCCATAAGAAAAAAGCGGCCGCAAACGGTGTATGGTGTACCCGTCTTTTTCTTCTAGTGCCGCATGTGCATGTTTAAAGCGCGGCGTAAAAACATGCACCATGTGCCCCGCGCGAGTAAGCGCCAGCGCCTCATGCTCTACCACGCGCGACATGCCTGCGGCGTAAGGATAAAAAACCGGTGTAACAAGCGCAATGCGCATAAAAACTAATGTTTATGGTCTTCGCCTGTGTGAGTTTGCTGATATTCCGCTCTTGGCGTTCAAGCCGCACTCCAAGGCGAAAAAATCCGTAAAACAGAGCGATGAGCGCAATGTAAGTTACAAAATCCGCACCGCGGCCAACGCCAAATACCTGTGCGATTTCCGTGCTCAATTCCGGACGCCACACTACGATAGCGGCAAGAGACCAAAACACAAGCCAGCTTAAAAATACAAAAACACCCATATCCTTTGCGCGGAAACGCGCCGCAATGCGCAGGACAACAAACGCGATGAGCAAAAACAAAACGATTTGAATTGCGTGCATATTTATTTGATTAATTTTTCTAAAAATAAATCTTTTAAAATGGCAAACCCCGCGCTCGCGCGTTGTCCGTATGAACGATAAAAGACCGTTACCGGCAATTCTTTAAACGGTACATTATTTTTTTTGATTTCAGCGACGATATTGGAATTATGCGCCATGCGATCTTGTGTAATGTGAACTTTGAACGCCGCGTCACGAGTAAACGCGCGCAATCCATTATGCGCGTCCGACAACTTAATGCCGGTAATATACCAATTAATTAAGCGCGCAATCGGTAGAACTAGCACTCTTTTTGTCCACGGAATATGTGTATGTGCGTTTCCCAAAAAACGCGAACCCAAAACAACCTCTGCTTCCCCTTTTAGCAAAGGAGCAATAAAATCCGGCAATTCACGCGCTTCAAACTGGCCGTCTGCGTCAAAATGAATAATAACATCCGCGCCATGAAGCAATGCCCATTCCGTGCCGGTGCGTAGTGCCGCTCCCTGGCCACGGTTTATCAAATGCCGCAATACGGTAATGCCGCTTGTATGCGCACGTTCACCGGTCTGATCTGTTGACGCGTCATCAACCACAACAATATCCCACGCAGGTCTAACCGTGTGGAGTTCCTGAACAACACGTTCAATGTTTTCCTCCTCATTATACGCGGGCAAAATTACGGCGACTTTCATATCACACGGAGATGAAAACTACTTTGAATGACGAAAAAATATTGAGGCAAAAACTTTTGTCTCAATATTATTAAATCCCTGCGCCCGCCAATTTGGCGCGAACGACGTCAAAGTCTATGGTTTTTTTGATGCCTTGCTCCAAATCAATAAGCGGAATCCAACCAAGCAATTCTTTTGCAAGCGTCAAATCCGGAATGCCAAGAGGAGAAATAAATGAGAGGGGCGGATTAAATACAATTTTTGATGAAGAATTAGTGAGCCTGATAACCATCTCCGCAACATCGGACAGTTTATATAAACGGTCGGATCCGACATTGATAGGACTTAACGGCCCTGATGTTTCCATCATTTTCACAAGCGCGTCAACTGTGTCATTGACATACAAAAGCGCACTGGAAAAATTTTCATCGCCATAAATCACCAAATCTTTATTTTGTAGAGCGCTCACGATAAAGTCTGAAATCATTTGTCCGTCAAACAGCTTGAGACGCGGTCCGTAGGTGCGGAAAATGCGCGCGGTGCGCACGTCCAAATTATAAACTTGGCGATATGTTTCTACCATGGTTTCCGCAAAACGCTTTCCCTCGTCGTAACATCCGCGCGGGCTCAAATGATTAACCACGCCCTCTTCCGATTCTTTGATGCGATCCTCGCTTCTGCGCGGACCATACACCACCGAGCTGGAGGCAAACAAGAATTTCGCGTGATTTTTGACTGCCAATTCCAACACATTCCGCATACCGCTACTGTTGGCGAGCAATGTTTCTATTTTGAACTGATCAAAATTTTTGGCCGAGGTGGGACACGCAAGATGATAAATCTCTTGTATGCCTTGAAATTTTACCTTGAATTTTTCAAGTTCCGGCCACTGTTCCAAAGTAAATGGTTCATTGACGTTATGGCGGATAAATTCAAAGTTAGGGTCATTGACAAGATAATCAATATTGGCGCTCTGGCTGTTGGAAAAGTCATCTATACAAATGACCTTAAGCTTGTGCTTCTTAAGCAACTGCTCGCACAAGTGCGAACCAATAAAACCGGCGCCGCCGGTTACGAGAACATTTTTAGTGCCAAAAATAGGTGCTTTGAGTGCCATAGATGTTAAGGATAGTATAGCAAATTTCAAAAAGCAGAGCAAGCGTACATATTGTCTTGTAAAGGCCAAGTTAAAATGTCATACATATTGTCTAGTAGGTTACATTAACAAATAAGCGTTTTTTTGATACTTTAAAGTCAACAAACCTTGGATAAATGACCTACAAGCAACGAGGCGATTTGCAGGTTACCTATCCACCTATGGCGTATTCCGCCACGTCAAGGAGTGTTCCATGCAAGACCCTTACATCTGTCCGCCACTTGTGAACATTGCGTATCTCACTCGCGAGATCACCCAATTCCTTTCGCATCGCGCACATCTCATTGCCAGTTGCGGCGTGAAAGACAAAGCAACAGCGAGAGACGCGATCGGAATGTACCGCAACACGGTGGACTCCGAGTGTGTCCAAATCCATGTTCGGAAAACCGGAACTTTTGGCACCCCAAGTTTCCGCATCAGCGCCGATGCGCAGACTATAATGGACTGGGAAATCTAGACAGTGCTATCATGAACATACTTACTCACAAAGAGAAACCCCGACATGCTGGCGATTCATCTGGACGCTCTCCTTTGCGGCAAGAGGATGCAAGCCAACTACGGATAACAAACATACTAAACCAACCTCATACATTTCCTTGACCAGAGCAGTTAAACCCTGCTCTTTTTTTAACCGCATTCCAAAAATATATAATTAAAAAAGAGGGGGTTTGCCTCTTTTTGTGTGGTTTGGTTAGGTTGTTAAGTAGGAACAATCATCGGGATCTCGCTCGTTTTCACGGAGCAGTTCGTCAACAAAGACATCCTTCTCTTTCCAGAATAGCGGTGACCTCAACATGTAACGATCGAGATCGTTAGCACGTACGGGTCTGCCAGACATATCGCCTATCGCCTCAAACAGGTCAATGGTCTGGCTTATGCACATCCGCGAGAGCTCATTCCGAAGATGCGATGGAATTGATGCCCATTTCTCCAGTTTATCCGACCGATAGAAATAAGGAACACCAACGGAACGGCCATTGCTTCGCAGTGCATAAAGTGTGCGTCCGGAAAGCGGCACTCCGGGATAAAAATCCCGTTCGCAGATCTGGTCAATGACGTGTTTGTACGAACGCACACATTGCACCGAGCGACCGGAAGCGCTCACCTGCCACACTCCTTGGGCAATTCCGATGCCGGCATACACACACTTGACGTCAATTCCATGGTAGTTGAACGCGAAACACACATCGTCTATGAGTGCGCCGCTAAAGATGACATCATCTACGAGAGCAATAGTACGATGTCCGCTTTTTTTCAACACACTGGCAATGTGCATGATCTGCCCTTCCGGACTTTTGACTTCAGGAAACCGGCTTGCAATGCCGGCATCTCGCAAATCTTCATCAACTGTGCGAGTGAGTCGCAATCGCATTGGCGATCCATCAATGTAAGTTTCGTCCAACGCGACAATTGGCAACGAACTTTCGCGTACAAGTTCGTTTAATCCTGTAGCCAGTTCATCCTCACTCACAAGTTCAAATGCAGGAAACACGCTACGCATGTATTCCGCAAATCTCTCGCGCAGAGCTTGGAAAAAACTGTGGTCCGGCAAGGTGAACTCGTGCTTGATTGCCCATTTCTTGAGCAAACGCTCAATGTCCCCGGAAACGACGTAAGGTAAATCATTCATTGTTTGTCTCCATGATGTTCAAGTACCAGTACTCGTGCCACACATCTGGGTTGCTTTTGCTCGGCATGCGTATGCCGGTGCGCTTGAACCCGAACCGCTGTGCGACGTGAAGAATGCCCATGTTGTCATCACGCATGCGTGTGAGTATGAGGGACTTTGCCTCTGCGGAAATCACCTCAAGTGACGCGGCCTTGAGCATACGAGCGATTCCTCTGCCTTGAAATCGCTGGAACACGACGGTTTCACGGATCCAAATAATCCGCTCCGCCTTCGTCCCTTCACGCAATGCGAATTCCGCAAGGGTCTCTCCACGTTCCGCACTCAGTGCGTCAATAGTGAGAGTATCCCACCATGTAGCACCCATCAGCTCGCCCGCTTCTTCCGCGACAAGACAAGAAAAACCGATCTTACCGCGGTGCGACTCCCATCGCATCAAAACCTCCTCCTCCGGTACTTTTTCAAACCACGGCGCGCCAGCAAACGCGTCGCGGTACATTGCGCGGATGATCTCTTCATCCGCGGGTCTCATGGTACGAATCTTCATGTAGCTACCTCTGCCATGTAAAAGAACTGTTTTCCCTTTCTCAAAAAAGAACGCCCCTTTTGAGAAGGGGCTGGTGGTCAAACGCATAACGCATACATGCTTAAAACCGCCAATCTCTTCTCACAAGAAGACGACAATGATGCATATTAATTGTTCGATTTTTTACACGAGTTTCCATATTGTTTGTTCGGTAACTTTTTTCATTTTATAACACAAGGTGTTTTTGTATCTATTAACCAATAAAGGGTAAAAATACTCACCCTTGAAACGCGTGCGAGTAAATTCACGCAAGCGTTTTTGGATTCCCAGTGTTTCTTTTGAAACAAGCAATGTACCATAGACATAATACATTTCGTAATCATCTTTTTTTATCTTTTCTGTAATGCCATACAATGCTATGGTCCGTATCACCCTATACAATTCATCAACAATCCGCGGATCATTCTTTGGTCCACACTCAATTTCTACTCCGCACGGAGTAAAACGTGTTAAAGGACCTTTAGACGATGGCCAAATTACAATGCGTTGTACGGGCAAAGACTGCGCGAAACGAATGTTGGCAAGCGTTGGATTGGTGACAATGGTAAATATGCCGGTTTGAGCGGGAGTACTGTGTATATCCAATACATAAGAAAATTGCTTGGCATATTTAAGCACTTGTGCCGCTCGTCGTTCTTCATATATTTTAGATATGCTATTTCCCGGCCCGCTTCTATTCAAATCCGCATACACAAAACGCCTATTTTTTTTGTAAGCGCGTTCATTGCCAATCATCCACGAGAGCCTGTCCCCTAACCCGCCACGCTCAAGACGTCGCATCACTTCAACACCGATACGCTCATTCCCGTGGGTTGCGGCTATACACAAAATATTTTGTAAACTTTTACCATATATTTGTGCATATCTGATGGCTTCTACTACCGCCGCCCGCGGTGTGCGCGCAGAATAAATAAGCATCCTTTTGCGCTCATCAAGATAAGTGTCTGCCAACTTACTACTCCAGCCGCCGGTATTTTTAAGCGCAACAACCGGAATGCCTGCCTGATATGCGATGGTAATTTCGTTCAAAGTTCCGGAACCGCCTCCTATGGCAATAACCGCATCACAACTCATAACCATTGCAGTTTCACGCCCGCCGCCGCGTTCCATACCGGTTGCAATAACCGCGCTTGCTGATTGCTCTATAATTGATTTGCTTCTGCCATACGTTACACCGATTACCAACCCTCCCTCTCTACGCGCACCGCGACACGCAACAGAAGAAAGCGAATCATAATCTTGTTCAGCGCCAAAAATAAGCGTTGCACCTTTGCGCGCAATGATACGCCCCACTTTTTCCGCAACACGCTCAAGACTAAGCGGATAATTGAGATCCGCGGCCGACCCGATAACGCCTATTTGCAATGGTCGCATGTAATTATTGGTCATAATACTTTATTAAACTAAAGTGCTTTCCGTAAAAAAAATTATGGTTTAAACCTCTTTAACATCATCCTATACCCTCCCGTTCCTTTGAGAAGCCATTTATGAATGCGCGCGACGGTGGTAGAACTCATGCCTGTCGCCTTTTCAATGGCGACATAAGAAACGCCTTCGGCAAGCATGCGCGCCACGCGCCACCGATTAGCAAACTCCAATAATTCATTTTCCGTCATGAGATCCCTCAAAAATTTCTTTGCTTCTTGAGTATTCTTAAGAAAAGAAACCACCCTTACGAGCTCTCGCACTTCTACGGTCTCAAGCCTATCTTTTTTTTGCTTAATTGACATATAAATACTTTAGTTAAGTAAAGTGTAACACACTAAAAAAACTTTGTCAAGAAATCACCGGACCAATCCTTACGGATAACATTTAAAACCCATCACGGCGCAATCACGAGCGAAGGAGCGCCGCGGAAATCTTTTGCGGATAAATTGGTGGCAATCGGATCCGCTGGCTCCAAATTTGCATTAAACCGTTGAAAACCCGGACGCGTGCCGGTTCTTGCAACGATAATCGCAAGATCGCCACTGCGGTCAACGTCTCCCGCGGCAACGGCAAACTGGGAATTTTTTTCATATACAAGAGGGGCTGTCCGGCGCAACACGCCATCAGCGCCAAAAAGACGCACGGTTGGACTGCCTGCCGCATTTAGAGGCACGGTTATGATCTCCGCACGGCCATCACCGTCCGTATCCACAGCTGCTATATTTACCCCACCACGATAGGTCGACGCGGCGGCAAAAAAACCGGCATTTAACGGATCTCCTGATCCATTAAACATGCGAATGTGAGCACTTCCACCTTCCCGCACGCCGGTAACAATATCTTTGCGGCCATCACCATCAATGTCCGCAAGTGCGACACTCAACCCCAAACGCGCACCGGACGCATACGCCAAAAATTTATTTTTCAAAATACCGGACAACGAATAAACGCGTACTTCCGGTTTGTAACGCCGCGCCGGAACAACGACAATTTCATCCTCTCCATCACCATCCGTATCCCCAACCGCAATTTGTATACCGCCATTATAGTCTTTGGGATAAGCAAGAAAACCTTTGCTCTTTAATGTTCCCTTATCATCAAACATGCGCACCTGCGACGAGGTGTTGGAGGTGCCAGTGATAATGAGCGGTTGTATTCCGGAGGCACTCTGACTTCGTGCAAACGCAACGCCAATCTGCTTGCCATAATTAAAAGTAAATTTTTTTTGTATCACACCATTGCCGTCCAACTGAGCAACAATCGGACTACCCGCGGAAGCAAACCAAATTGACTGCACTGATATCATATTGCGCACCTTCACCACGGCCGCACCAGTATTGAGCAAACCCGCGCCAAGCGCATTTGGATACAACGGATTTACATCATCTATAAAATACGCAGTTTCAATCAAAATATCATATATTTGTTTGGGAGTAAGATCCGGCTTGAGCGATTTCATGAGCGCCACCGTGGCCGTAACCTGTGGCGCCGCAAGCGATGTGCCTGAAAATGACCCTCCAAATAATTGATTAAATCCCTGCTCTGCAGGATGTACGACAAGCGTGCTTGGAATATGGACACCTGGCGCGGAAATATCAACGCATCGCGTACCATATCCGGAAAAATGCGCCTTGCGGTTGGTCTCGTCAACCGCGGCAACACCAATCACCCACCACGGTTCTCCTTGCGGGCCGTCAAGACACACCGGATAACGCGGCGACAAATCCAAATCGCCATCTATCATATTGCCGTTACCCTCGTTGCCGGCGGCGGCAACCACTGTAATGCCGGCTTCATAGGCGCGGCGGATCGCGTTGATCAAATCCTGACCGAGCTTCTTACCGATAAAACTCATATTGATGACATCAACCTTGTGGGAAATCGCATAATTAACTGCTTTCACAACCGATGTGGGATCGCCGTTGCCGGTATCTCCCACGCCATTCAATGCGCGTAAAGGCATAATGCTCACCTGCCAATTGATCCCTGTTCCCGCAGTGCCATTATTGCCAACCGCGCCAATAATCCCGGCAACAATAGTACCGTGATGAAAACCAAGGTCATTTTTTGGCGCATTAAAATCCGGCCCGGGATTTGATTTATTTTCTACAAAATCCCACCCATGAATATCGTCTATCAATCCATTGCCGTCGTTGTCCACGCCATCAAGCTGTTCGGCGGGGTTTGTCCAGATATTTTCTTGCAAATCCGGATGCACAAATTCTACCCCGCTATCAATCAACGCCACCACCACGCGTTTGCTCCCTTTGGTAATACTCCACGCCTCCGTGGCATGAATTTGCCGGAGATATGTTTGTTCTGAAAAATTTGGGTCGTTTGGGGTGTTGGATGGCGCCGCCGCGCGCACAAGAGAAGCTGGAAATCCAATGAGCGCGCTGGACGCAAAAAATATAGCTACAATTAACAAATACAAATTACTGTGAATTAAAAAACGTTTTTTGTGTCGCATAGAACCATAGTATACCACATTCACGCCGCGCACTTGAAAATTCGCGCCTCTCTTGCTATACTTCAAAACAGCATGGGCTTATTTAACATAAAAAAACTGATACTCCTAACCGGAGATATCGCGGCGCTTTATGCGGCGTTATTTTTAAGTTTGTGGGCTCGTAATCTTGAGCTCCCCAATGCGTTTATCTGGGGCAAACATTGGCCAGCTTTCACACTCATTTTTTGCATCTGGGTAGTAATATTTTTTATCAATGGATTTTATGACTTGCAAAAAGCGCGCAACAGCGTGGTTTTTTTCAGTTCATTCCTTGGCACTATCGCGTTGAATTTTTTTCTCGCAATCGCGTATTTTTATATCACTGATTTCAGAGACATAACGCCCAAAACAATACTACTTCTTTTGACTCTCATCTATATACCGCTTTTTGGCGCATGGCGCGTTGCCATTCAGAAGATTCTTTCTGGACATACATTGCAAAATCGTGTGCTTTTTATCGGTCTGGTGGCGGAAAATATCCAACTCATTGAAGTATTGGCAAAAAATCCTCAAATTGGTTTCAGTGTGGCAGGAGTAATAGCAGATTATCCACAGAACGCCCCTCTGCCATTGCCTGACGGAATTTCTGTGTGGTCAAGTCGTGAGCCATTTGAGACGCTCGTAAAAAATCACCGCGTTGATACTATTGTGGTTGCCGCCGGATCGCTCACGGAACCTGTAACCAAAGAATTGTACAAAATGATTTTTATGCACGCGCAGGTGGTGGATCTGGTTACATTTTATGAAATGATCACGCATCGCGTGCCGGTGCTCGCGCTGAATGAAGCATGGTTTTTGGAAAATATCCAAGAAAAGGAAAAACAAATTTATGATTCGGTAAAAATATTTTTTGATTATTTCATTGGCGCGATAATGGCGGCAATAGGAGCTGTTATATTGATTCCTGTGGCGGCGATGATTTATTTTTATGACAAAGGACATGTATTCATCAAACAAAAACGGGTGGGGCGCGACGAAAAAGAATTCACTCTTTACAAATTCCGCACCATGGTAGTGGACGCNCGGCCGGAACGTCCGGAATTTGTGGAAGAGATTGCGGGATACATGCCGTTTTATCACGTACGTCACCTGATCAAGCCGGGGCTTACAGGATGGGCGCAAATCAATCGCAATTATTACGCGACACGTGAAGAGCACCTTATCAAACTACAGTACGACTTATACTATATTAAACATCGTTCTCTGCTTTTAGATGGAGCAATACTTTTGAAAACGGTACGAGTGGTGGTGAAGTGGCTGGGGAGGTAGAAAAATTTGAACTTCTATAATTAAAGCGGGTATTCTCTCTCGCAACTACGCAGTGTAAGCTATGTTGCTCGGGAGAATACCCTCTTTCAAATTTTAAAAAATTCTCAAATTATTCCAAATATTTTTTTAAGTTCGGAAATGCCGTCCTGAAGCGCGACGGTTGGTTCCCAACCAAGAAGCTGTTTTGCTTTGGTAATATTCGCTCTTGAATAACGCACATCGCCCGCGCGAGGAGGAATCTGCGAGGTTGTCCCGCCGATGAGTGAGGCGACTTGATTGACCGAATATGGTTGACTGTTACCTATATTAATAATTTCTCCGTTACCTACGGTGTCTTTTGACATAGCCAAGATATTGGCGCGAACAACGTCTGATACATGGGTATAATCGCGATAATACTCGCCGTCGCCGCAAATAGTGAGAGGTTCGTTTGCAACACGCTGGCGGAGGAACTTGCCTATAACAAGCGCATAGGCGCCTTCAGGATCCAAATAAGGGCCGTAAATATTAAAATAACGAAGTGAAACGGTCTGAAGGTCGTATAACTCCGCAAAAAGACGACAATAATGTTCTCCAGTTAACTTCTGAAGCGCATAAGGACTCTTGGGGCTAGGAAGCATATCTTCTTGTAGAGCAATCTCTCCTTTATCACCGCCATAGACTGAAGATGACGAGCTGAATACTACACGTTTGACTTTTGCGTCACGCGCCGCTACCAAAATATTAAGCGTGCCTGTGATATTGTGTTCGTTGGTTTCTAGCGGATGTTCAACGGAATACGGAACGCGCGGGACAGCCGCAAGATGAAATACTCCTTGCACACCTTGCATAGCTTTTTGCAAATCAGACATGGTGCGAATATCACCCTCTATATATTGCGCGCCTTTTTGTATGCGATCTTCTTTTTTTCCACTGCTATAATTATCCAATACAATCACTTCATGTCCGTCCGCAATGAGTTGTTTGACAATGTTGGTGCCAATGAACCCTGCACCGCCGGTTACGAGATAACGCATATTATACTTTTTTACCTTTCATAAAAGGACTGCCTACTGCGATGATTGAATACCCTGCGGATTGTAAATGCCATGGAGGTACTTTTTAAACAAGCGTCTTCTGATTTGGCGTAGGTGATTTTTTTGTATCGTGCATCTTTTTTTGGATTAAAGACGCGTTTAAATTCGTCTGTCGCGGCAGGGTCATACACCTTAATTTCTTGCGCCCCCTCCTGAAGAAAAAATTCCGTAGCGCGGATGGCGCCGGAGTTGCGCACATCGTTGGTATGCTGTTTAAACGCCGTCCCAAACAAAGCAATGCGCGTACCTTTGATGGTGGTGTGAGCGTCCGTATGAACACGGCTCAAAAAATGATCAAGCTGATAATTATTAGCGCGCCATACGCCGCGCACCAGCTCCGCATTCCCGCCCGCGCTTTCAAGCTGATATGCAAGTGATGCGGCGTCTTTAATAAAACAACTGCCTCCCGCGTACAAGCTGTCATACAAACCCCATGGCGCGATGCGCGGATCGGTTTTAAGAATATCACGTACTCTCTCAAATGAAATGTTAGGGAATGCTTCGCACGTGCGGCCTATCACATCAAAACAAAGCGCAAGACGACTGAAAAGCATAAAATTGGCAAGGAGCTTCCCTGCTTCGGCCTCATGCGGATTGACTTCTATATATTTGACCGATGAAGAAGTAAAGAAACGCTGGTAAAGCGCACGCATGATTTTAAAATCTTTTTCATTTTCCGCGCC
>Ga0075967_119_pt1 | contig 11734 bp, 10 predicted proteins | sample RifGroA2_FD_67993 | JGI IMG/M metagenome (GOLD analysis project Ga0075967, IMG submission 67993) | Parcubacteria (Magasanikbacteria) bacterium GW2011_GWA2_45_39
GGTTTTAATCATTTTTTTGCTTCGCATGCGTGGAGCGTTGCGCTTGCGGTAGTTGCGGCCGATTATTTGATTTTTGTTTTGGCGTTGGCGGCGCTATGCGTTATTATGTATCGCGCGGGTTCAAAAATGGCGCGCATTGAAGCGCTCCGTAACCTTGTCACAAGCGTGATAGCGGTGTACTCGGTACAGTGGGTGATTGGATCGTTGTGGTTTCGTTTTCGTCCGTTCGTGGTGTTTCATGCGATCAAAAAATTAATCGCCACTCCTGTTACATTGCATTCATTTCCTTCAGGTCATGCCACGGTGGCGGCGGCGCTTGCGACCGTCGTATATATGTATGACAAAAAATGGGGGAAAATCGCGTGGTTTTTAGCTTTTGTGATTGCCATGGGACGTGTGGCGGCAGGTGTGCATTATTTCTCCGATGTCGCGGTGGGGTTAGCGCTTGGCTGGATTGGCACATGGATTATTGTTAGATTTTTTAAATCTATTTTTTAAACTTTTTTGGAATATGGCCTATACCTATAATCCAATTTATCATCATCTTAAAGGGAAAAATGTAACTCGTTCGGAGCTCGTTGAGCGTGGCATGATTGATATTATTTTAAAAAGCAAAATGCCCGACGCGGAACGTTCGTGGAGCAAGGTATTTGAACTAAAACACACCGCCTCAGTGACACAGATCGGCCGAATGCTCGCGCAAAAACGCGGGTTGGACACAGAGCTCGGCACAATCATCTGTGCGATGCATGATATATATGTATTTATGACCGGTCGCGCAACTAATCACGCGCACCTTGGAGCGCAAATGGCGGAACGTTTTTTGAAGAAGACTAAAAAATTTACCCCAAAAGAGATTAAAATTATCACGTCGGCAATTTTTAATCATAGCGATAAAAATATCATTTCAAAAGATCCTTATGTTGAGTTGGTTAAAGATGCTGACGTGTTAGATTGTGGCTTATGTGATGGTGTTCATGACGCGTATGTGTATGAGAAATCGCCGGCTAATTGTCGCGTGTATTTTGATCGCATTAAGAAAGTACGGAAAGAATTTGGACTTCCTAAAGATCCAAAATGGGATAGTATTGAATATGTAGAGCAAGCCAAAGGCTATGGTAAAAAACTCCATTATTAAATTACCATTTGATTCGCGAGGTAATATATTTCGCTGGGGTCCCGTGCCCGGGAAATTTTTATATACATCTGCTTTTGCAGAGGTGCATTATAAACACTTTCGTGAAAGGTATGGTGAAAATTGGCCGGAAACAGTATGGTTGTTTAAAGATGTTCGCAGTTTTTGGATTAATAATGCCCCGGATGTCAACGCGACCGGTGAAAGAATATTTGTGAAATACCTGTTGCCGAGAGTATCGCGGGAAAAAATATATAGGGAATGGCTTGACGATGTTAAAAGAATTCAGGATATTGAAAAAAAAATCAGCAAGATTAAACTTGCGGAAATAACAGATGCGGAACTGTTGATTTTGTGGACAGATTTATTAAAGTATTATATCAAATTTTGGATTACCGGTTCTATTCCGGAACTTGCCAATTATGGTTCAATTCATTATCTCACGGAACGGATAAAAAAATATATTACGGATGAGCGGAACATTACCGAAGTTCTTGAAATTTTGACTGCCCCAACTCGTTTGTCGTTTTATCAGGAAGAAGAAATCGCTTTGAGCCAAACAACAGATTTGGCAAACCATCAGCAACAGTTTTTTTGGCTTAAAAATAGTTACGCCGGTACGCAAGTCTTACCGGTTGAATTTTTTGTGGAGCGAAAAAAAGAATTGAAGCCGGAGATGGTGATTGAGATTAAGAAAAAAATGGCAGAAACAAAAATGCGCAAATTAGCAATCCGGAAACAGTTTTATATATCGGTTGAAGTGATGGATATTGCAGAAGCTATTAGCGAGGGTATTGGTTGGCAAGATGAGCGCAAGAAATATATTTTTATTATTCTGCATTATTTTGACGCATTAGTTCAAGAGGTTGGGCGACGATACGAGTATGCATTTGATGAGCTTCATAATTTAGGGCACCAAGAAATAACGGAGATTATCAAGGGCAAAGATTTACATGCAAAATTAATGGAGCGAGCCAAGGGGTTCGGGATACAATTTTTTCATGAGTGTAAAGAACTCAACGCTGAAGAAACTGAATATGTCTGGAATACTTATAGTAGTACGGAAGAAGCGGCAAGCGGTGCGAAAGAAGTGAAAGGAATTGTTGCGAGCAAGGGTATACATGGCACCGTGCGCGGGGAAATCCGTATTCTTTTGGATCCCTTGAAGGTAGAAATGTTCCGGGATGGAGAAATTTTAGTCGCGCCGATGACGAGTCCGGAATATATTTTTGCCATGAAAAAAGCTTGTGCTGTCATTACTGATACGGGTGGTTTAACATCCCATGCGGCTATAGTGAGTCGTGAGCTCGGTATTCCGTGCCTTGTAGGGACCAAAATTGCTACTACATTATTTAAAGATGGTGATTTGGTAGAAGTGAACCCCGCACAGGGGATTGCTCGGAAAGTTTAGGAGCATGCCTATTTATAATTTTATACTTACTTTATGAACGCGATAATTTTGTCCGGCGGTGGGGGCACTCGGCTTTGGCCAATGGGGCGGCATAAAAAACCCAAGCAATATTTCCCTATTGTGTCCACCAAGCCCATGATTGTGGAAACATACGAGCGGTTGCTTGCGGGATTCAAACCGGAACATATATTTTTTTCCACCAATAATTTGCAAGCAAAGGTTTTGAGAGGGCTTGTACCCACGTTGCAAACCAGCCATGTTATTGTTGAACCGGAAAAACGCGACACGGCGCCGGCAATGATTTTTTCCGCATTGCATTTGCTTGAACGCGCGCCCAATGAGCCGTTTGTTTTTATCCCTTCAGACCACAGCATTGATTCCGTAAAACGTTTTATCGCCACGCTTTCAGCGGGCGGCGACTTGGTGCGGGAAACAGGCAAGCTTGTTGATATTGGAGTGCAGGCGTCATTTCCCAGTACCGCGCTTGGCTACACGCACATTGGTAAGCGCTGGAAAAGCGTGAACGGCATAGAAGTATATAAATTTTTGGGACACACGGAAAAACCCGACGCGGAAACGGCAACGCGATACATTAAGAGCGGGGAGTATCTGTGGCATGCGAATTATTATATGTGGACGCCGCGCAAATTTGTTGATGCGGTGGTGCGATGCGCACCGGAGCTTAAACCGGTAATTGAAGCGCTCCGCAGAGCTATTAAGGAGGGTTCTGCTCGTTCAATTAAAAAACTTTTTGCACAGCTACCCAAGATTTCCATTGACTATTTGTTGGCGGAAAAATTGGATCCGTCTGATGTTCTGGTGATTAAGGGGGATTTTGGGTGGAGCGACATTGGCGCGTGGGACGCGTTGTATGACCAGCTTCTAAACGCCATGACGCCGGACGGCAATATCGCGCGCGGGCAGGTTGAATTGCATGATACGCATAATTGTTTGGTATATGGCAGTGAGCGAAAAATTATCGCGACGATTGGGCTGGACAACATGATTGTGGTGGACACCAAAGACGCGCTGTTGATTTGCCCCAAGGGTCGTGCGCAGGATGTGAAAAAGATTGTAGCGGGGTTGGAGCAAAAAGGAAAGAAGAAGTTTTTGTAAATTACTTAGTATAAAATGCCATTGAGGCAATAACTTTTCGGGGCACACAAAAGTTCTGTTGAATTTTTGCTCAGACTCGCCGCCAGTCGCGGCTCGTAGTCCCCTCAAAGTCCTTACCTCAATGGCATTTCTCATTATTAGAAATTATGCGTAGAATCATTTACATAAATTTTATACTTTGGCTCTTCATAGCGGTGAGTTTTACTGTTTTTTTCTTTGGCCGCCGAGAGCGCATAATTGTGCCGCGTGAAGAAGTAACTATTACATTTGTGGAAGGGCGTACTTTGAAAGAATATGGCGCGTTACTGGCTGAACGAGGTTTGGTGCCTTCGGTGGAAGTGTGGGCGCGTGCGGTTGGCTCTGTGGCACCGCGCTATCGCGTGCTTTTCCCGGGATTATTTGCAGACGCTCCGGCAAACGCGGGGCTGGAGGGATATTTTTTTCCTGACACATACCGTTTTTTTAAAAACACCTCGGCGCGCAGTATAATTGAAAAAGCACTCCGCGAGATGGATGAAAAATTATCCACGGAGGCGCGCGCAAAAATTAAAGAACAGAATAAGACGATTTTTGAAGTGCTGACTATGGCGTCGCTTGTGGAGGCGGAAGGCAAGACGGCAGAAGATCGCGCGCTCATTGCGGATATTTTGTGGCGGCGTTTACGCGTTGGAATGCCTTTACAGGTGGATTCTAGCATGGGCACTTATAAAGAAAAGGGGCTGCCCGCGGCGCCGATTAATAATCCGAGTTTGGCATCTATCAATGCATCTATCAATCCAACTTCAAATGCGTATTGGTATTTTATAAGCGGTCGTGATGGAAAAATGTATTATGCCCGCACGCTTGATGAACATAATAGAAATATCGCGCGATATTTGAGATAAATATTTGATGTATATGAAAAAAATCAACGATGGCTTTCAACAAAATTGCTCAAGAAATGGAAAAAAGATGAACAGATATATGAACTATATTTTTGGAAAAAATTCCCTGCGATTGATTTAAAAAAAGGAATTTTTTGGTTCCAAAAATTCTGCGGGATTTAAGGAATCGCAATTTACTGAAATTTTTAGCATTGCCACGGCGCCCGTGCATCAATCATTTATCAATCAGGCGGAAATTGAGCTTCTTAAAATTATAGTGGGCATTTCCAAAGATAATTTGGACGCTTATCAAAAACGCTGGTATTGGAGCAAAAATAATTATATCACGGCGCAGGTTTTGAGTGTGAAGCATTTTCAAGAAGAAATACGCGCGTGGAAAAAAAGCGGCAAAGATTTAAAGAAAGAATTGAAACATTTGTATGAAACGCCGCGTTTGAATAGAATAAAAAAACAAGCGCTGTTCAAAAAAGTAAAATTGTCCGCGCTTCTGCGTGCGCTCATACGGATCTCGGAAGATTTTACGTGGTGGCAAGATAAGCGCAAAAAAGCCACCTATTTTAACATTGATATGGGCTGTGCTATTTTGAAAGAAGTTGGCCGACGCACGGGTTATACATTGGATGAATTGAAATTTGCCTATCCGGGGGAAATTAAAGATATCTTGTCCAAAAGAGAGCTGTCGCGGAAAGAATTACAAGGGAGGAAAAAATCCGGATTGGTTGTAGTTGGAGAAGCATTTGAGGTGGTGCCAAGCGCGCGCATAAAAGAATTAAAAAATATGATTTTGGGACAAAAATTACATGATCAAGTTGATGATTTTAGGGGATTGTCTGCTTCCACGGGTAGGGCAATCGGCCCCGTGTGCATACTTAATTCGGCCACGGAAGCCGACAAAGTTAAACAAGGGGATATTTTGGTAGCGGTCATGACGCGGCCGGATTATATCGCCGCAATGAAAAAGGCCGCGGCAATAGTAACCAATGAAGGTGGCATTACTTCTCACGCGGCGATTGTTTCCCGCGAGCTTGGCATTCCGTGCATTATCGGTACCAAGATTGCCACCGAAGTATTGCATGACGGCGATATAGTTGAGGTGAACGCAAATCATGGATTGGTAAAAAAGTTGAAGTAGTAAATGGATATGCGCACCTCGGATTTTGATTATTTTCTACCCCACGAATTTATTGCCCAAGAGCCGCAAGCCAAGCGCGATGCGTGCAAGTTGTTGGTGTTAGACCGTAAAATGGGCAAGACGGCACACCGGAAGTTTTTTGAAATTACGGCAATATTGCGCGCGGGCGATGTGTTGGTGCTCAACAACACCAAAGTATTTAGATCTCGGCTCAAGGGTCATCTGCAAGGCAATACAAAATCAGGCGTTGAAATTTTTTTATTAAAGCCGATGAGTATGGGCGCGGATGCGTGTGTATGGGAAGCTCTTGGCAAACCCGGACATAAACTCAAAGAGGGTGTAGTAGTTGAATTTCAAGAGGGGATAAAAAGTGTTGTTTGTAAAGCGGCGCATGACGGGGGAGTTATGGAAGTGCGATTTGATTGCGCGTATGGGGAATTGATGACCGCGCTTGAACGCATCGGCCATATCCCCGTACCGCCGTATATTAAAAAAGAGCCGCGCACATTGGAGGAATATCAGACTGTGTATGCATCCGATACCGGCTCCGTGGCGGCGCCAACTGCAGGGTTTCATTTTACTTCGGAGCTATTGGGAAAAATCCGCGCGCAGGGCGTGCAGATTGTTGAGATTACCCTGCATGTGGGGATTGGCACATTCCGGCCGGTTAAAACAGATGTAGTAGAAGATCACGTAATGCACGGCGAATTTGTTTCTGTAGGAGAATACGCCGCGCGCGTAATAAGCGCCGCCAAAAAAGAGGGGAGACGAGTGATTGCGGCAGGTACCACGGTAGTGCGGGCGCTGGAGGGAGTATACGCTACACAACAGGCGGGTATTGAGGTAAGAGCTTTGAGGAGACTAACGGAGCGCGGCGGCGCGAGTTTTTTGAAGTTTTCCGGCGAAGTAAATATATTCATCACTCCGGGCTTTGAGTTTCATATTGTTGACGCGCTTATTACCAATTTTCATCTGCCCAAGTCCACGTTGCTCATGCTTGTGTCCGCGTTTGCGGGCAGAGAACGTGTTTTGGCGGCTTACGAAGAAGCAAAAAAACACGGCTACAAATTTTTCTCTTTCGGCGACGCGATGTTTATACATTAAAACACTCCCAATCTCCGAAGCAAGGAATTTGACAGGAAATTGATAGAGTGCTAGTATTGTTTTAGAAAACAATACTTTTTATATATGCAATTAACAGAACTTTTCAATCGCAGCCTTGTTTTTGAAGTGTACCGGTGCATGTTGGATAACGATGGTGAGCGGCTTTATAGTGCAAAGATTGCTCGTATTTTGAAACGTGACCCGGGCAATGTACACCGTATTATAGATAAACTTGTTTCAGCGCGTTTAATTTTAAAAAAGAGTGAGGGGTTGGGGTTTTCGTATGTGCCTAATACTGCGCACGAATGGTATAAACCACTTCACTCGTTGTGTTCGTCTGAAGCGCGTAGCGCGCGACTGCCTCATGAACAATATATATGTGTTAATGAAGAGGGGCATGTGAATTTGCTCACTATGGAGATAAATTATCAAGGATTTGCCGATGCGTATAGAGAGCCGACAAATAAAATACCTCACTTCGCGTTTTCCGTTGTTGAATACAATAATGATTATTTTCGTTATTTTGTACCCAAAATAAGGTGGCAAGAGAACAGCGCACATCTCATTAAACGATTTGAGCGTAATCCGTCTTGTATGCGCACAATTGGACATGTGACAGAAACTTACGCGCGCAGTATCTGGAAGGTTAAACAACAAATGGAATCTCCCACGTTTGATTATTCCAACAAAAGTGCTGTTGAGAAAATATTTGATAGAATTGTTGAGGCTGGCGTGCGATTGTGCGTCTATGGTATGCCGATTGTTATTATGGAAACAGGTACGGGTAATTTGAGCGCCCGGGTTCAATTGGTTATTGAGCGATACGCGAGACTACACAAAAATGTCAATTTGATAGAAGCAACCAATGTGTTGCTTCAACACCCCGCGCTTACCTATTCGCAAAAATATCGTTTGGCATTGCTTGACGCCGCAGTGCGTATAAAAAGTACACCATCTTCAAGAAGCAAATTCATACGACAAATTATACAAGATTTTGGATGGATTAATTTTGGCTATAAGGGGCCGGAATTGTCAGAAGAAGATGTGATGAGAGAAATTAAAGAGATAGCACAACATCCGTTGAATCAGTTACTTTCAATGCGCAAAGAAATAAAGATATATCCTACCCGTGTCCGTTCGGCACAGCACGCGCTGTTTGCGCGGCTGAAGATGAACGCTCATGATCAAGCATTGTGCAAGGCCGCGGCATTAGGTAATTATTTAAAATTATATCGTAAGGATTTGCTTTTTGTCATAAATAGTTTGATATACTGTATTTTGGAGCCTCGGAAAGGAAGCTTCACTCATGAAGAATTAGGTTACTTGGCGCTGAGCGAAGCGCGCGCTTTGATTCATTCCGGGCGCGTGAATATATCGCGTAAAGAATTACGAGAGCGTAAGCGTTATTCGCTACATTTTTCTGAAACACAAAAAATTGTAACAGGCAAAAACGCGCGAATGTTTGTGAAAAAGCACTTTGAAAAAAATGAGGTTGATACGGATTTACGCGTATTGGAGGGGCAGACCGCATCGCTAGGTGATGGCCGCCTTGTAGAGGGAATTGTGAAGATTGTGATTAACGTTTCGGATATATCAAAAGTACAACCAGGGGATATTATGGTATCAACAGCAACTGTTCCACCAATGTTGCCCGCCATGAAATGCGCCGCCGCTATTGTGACTGACGTGGGCGGTATCACGAGCCACGCGGCGATTGTGGCGCGTGAGCTCAACAAGCCGTGTGTCATAGGCACCAAACACGCCACCAAAGTGTTTAAAGATGGCGATAAGATACTTGTGGATGTGCGTCACGGGTATGTGCGAAAGGTGTAATCATTTCCACTTTTTGTAGAGCGCCACAAAAGTTCCATTTGCAATACTCTCCCTTATCTCCCGCATTACTTTCAGCGCAAAATGCACATTATGAATTGATGCGAGACGCAATCCAAGAATTTCGTCGGCTTTGAACAAATGATGCAAATACGCGCGTGAGTGGTGCGTGCAGGTGAAACAGTCGCACCACACATCAATCGGTTTTTTGTCTGTGCGGTACGCCGCGTTCGTAATGCACAGCCGATATTTATTAGCCGGCGCGCCGCCGTTACGCGGATGGATAAACAACCCGCCGTTTCGCGCGATGCGCGTGGGAGCAACGCAATCAAACATGTCCGCACCCGCGGCAACTGCTTTGAAAAAATCACCCGGCGAAGCGCCAAGCCCCATGGTGTAGCGTGGTTTGTTTTCCGGCAAGTAGGGTGCCAGATATTCCATAATGGTTCCTGTGGCTTCCATGTTGTATCCAATAGACTCTCCACCAATCGCAATGCCATCAAACGGCAGTGAAGTGATAAACTGTGCGCTTTTGACGCGCAAATCTTGGTGCGACCCTCCCTGAATAATCCCAAACAAAAGCGGTCCGGCAGACCCTCCTTTTTTTAATTTTTTATGGGCGGCAATACATCGCACCGCCCACCGGTGCGTGCGCTCCATTGCCGCTAACGCAATTGCATGCGGCACCGTGTCCGAGGTGCATTCATCAAATGCCATAATAATATCCGCTCCCAAATCATGTTGGATTTTGATTGCGGATTCCGGAGTAAAGCGGTGCAAACTGCCGTTTATGTACGAACGGAAATTGACCCCGTCTTCATCAATGGTGACGAGTTGTTTGTTGGTGTGTTCGCCGTTTTTTAGAGAAAATACTTGAAATCCTCCGCTATCGGTCAAAATTGGTTTGTGCCAATTCATGAACTTATGGAGGCCTCCAAGTTTTTTAATAATTTTTTCTCCCGGGCGTAAATGCAAGTGATAGGTATTGCCAAGAATCACCTGCGCGCCTGATGAGTACAAATCGTGTACATCAAGTGTTTTGACGGTTGCTTGCGTGCCCACGGGCATAAATTCCGGCGTTTCTATTACGCCATGAGCAGTGGTAATGCGTCCAAGTCTCGCGCGAGTGTGCGGGTCTTTTTTGATGAGTTTAAAAGGGGAGAAAATATTCATAGTTTTATGCCGTGATTGTAGCAGGTTTGTTAAGAAGGGTAAAGCCTTGAATAAAATAATTTTTTGTGTTAGTTTAAGAATTACAATCGGTCTTTTTTGCATCAATTACACGCGCACGCCGTGCGTAAGGGGGGGCAGACATGCACGGGTTGCATCTGGAACAATTGGTAAGCCGGACAGAGCACTCCGTTTTTCTCACCACCGAGGAATACGGGCACTGGAAGGGATACCTCTCGTCCATTGCGCATTTCTTGGAGAAACAAGCGACACAAGATTTTTCGGCATTGATCGGCGAGATCCTTGCCGACTGCATTGATCTTTCCGCGCTTGGGAATGAGAAACAGCGCAAAACAGCACTGTATGCGTTGAGTGAGGCAATACCAGACGGCCGAAATGCTTTGATAGCGCCGGACCCTGTACACCTTGTCGCGCGTGTGTTTGGCATGGTCATGGAGTTCCGCGGAAGGCACAAGACGGTTTGGATGCTGGCACACGTTCCTGTAGAAAAATTGACGGGCGTGGATATCAACGCCGTTCAGTTTTATCCTTTGCCGCATGGGCTCATTGTGTGCCGGAGGCATGCGGGAAGCCACCAACTGCGCAATCTTGCCGCCATCGGTAATTGCCTGATCCGCGACGCAGGGATGGACATTGTGCTCACTACCAATCTGTCCGTGGTCGCCACCCGAATTACCGTGGAACATGCACTCATGTCTTTGCTTGAAAACTGGCGGCTGGGGCACGGGCGCGCACGCAGGTACCTTTGCGATACGGCGGCGGGATACCTCGCGCACACCAAAGCTAAAGCAGGACAACATACGGGATAACCTTACACTTCAGTCAAACCACTGAAGTTTTCTTTTTTTAAAAAGTTTGATACAATGGAACCATAAGTTATTTTTTATCTATCCTATGAAATTTGTTTATCATTTGTTTGGGACCATATTTTTTGCCGTGTGGGCTGGTATCGGGCTGGTGCTTTTGGTGAGCGGGTTTGCGATTGTCAAAGCAAAACCATGGCAGGGAATCTCTCCTATGGCGAGCGTGTTGAGCACAAGTGGATTTGGCGGAATGATGAGCGGTTTGGGTGGCACACAGCTTGGTGCCATGCAAGAAGTGATGAAGAAAATGGGACAATTTGGCACGGTAAAAGGGTTCTATGACTCGCTCAAACCGGCGGAACAGACTTGTTTAACCAAACAACTGGGAGAAAAGAATTTGCAAGATATTTTGGTTAACCCCCAATACAAGCCAACTCCGGACGTGGTGCTTAAGGGTGTCCAGTGTTTGAATATCAAGTAGAGCATGATAGATTTTAAAAAAGAGCTCAATAGCGAGCAGTATGAGATTGTTCAACAAGGCGATGGGTATGTGTTGGTGCTCGCGGGTGCAGGCTCCGGAAAAACTCGGGTTATAACCTATCGCGTCGCATATTTGCTGGAAAAGAGTATCGCACCATCAGCGATACTTCTTTTGACATTTACCAATAAGGCCGCAAAAGAGATGCTCACGCGCGTTGAAAAATTGATGGGTGAAAAAGTTAAAGGTTTGTGGAGCGGTACCTTTCACTCTGTCGCGAGCCGTGTGTTGCGTGTGGAAGCGAATGCGATTGGATTTGAAAAGAATTTTACCATCATGGATCAAGACGACGCGGAAGTTTTGCTCAAACATTGCCTGCAAGAAGAAGGTCTGGATACCAAAAGCAAAAAAACTCCCGCGGCATCCACACTGCTCTCCATGGTTTCTTACGCGCGCAATACGGAGTTGCCGTTGGATGAAGTTATAGAGCTCAAATACCCTCGTTTTATGGCGTTTACCGACGCGCTCAAAAGCGTTGCCGAGCGCTATAAACGGGAAAAAAGACGCGCAAACGTAATGGATTTTGATGATCTGCTTACGTATTGGCTGGAGCTATTGGAAGACCATGAAGCCATACGGAACAAATGGGC
>Ga0075967_120_pt1 | contig 11523 bp, 8 predicted proteins | sample RifGroA2_FD_67993 | JGI IMG/M metagenome (GOLD analysis project Ga0075967, IMG submission 67993) | Parcubacteria (Magasanikbacteria) bacterium GW2011_GWA2_45_39
TTCCTTTTAGAGCGCTAACAATTTTTTGGTGGGTCGGTTCGTCAATGTTTTTGGTGCGAATAATAAGCCCTTTGTCACCCACTTGTTGAATGATTGGTTTTTCCGTAATTCCTTCCACTACCGCGGACACATCCGCATTTGCAGGACGGTCTGTCTCGTATTCCACCTCCAAGAGCGCACCGCCGGTAAAGTCAATCCCCGGTTTTAGCCCCCACACAAAAAACGCAATAATGCCACTCGCAACCAATATAGCTGAAAGGCTTAAAAAATATTTTTGATTCTTAATGAAGTTGTAGTGCATAAAGTTTGGGTATATAGAGGTTATTCAGATTTTTTCTTGCTCCCCAAAAACAGCCATGGGTTTTTGACCATAGGACCGACAAAGTGAAGCAAAATGCGCGTAACGGTAATTGCGGAAAACATACTCACCAAAATACCAAGCGCAAGCGTGAGTGCGAAACCCTTTACCAAACTGCTACCCAAATACACCAAGATCACACATGTAATCAAACTGGATATGTTGGAGTCGCGGATAGAAAGCCATGCGCGCGCGAATCCTTCTTGGAGCGCTTGACCAATTGACAATCCCCTGCGCAATTCTTCTTTTGTGCGTTCAAAAATCAAGATGTTCGCATCCACTGCCATACCAATAGAAAGGATAAACCCTGCAATGCCCGCGAGAGTCAGGGTGACCGGAATCAATTTAAATATCGCAAGCGTGATGGCGGTGTACAGCAAAAGCGCGAGCGTCGCCAAAACTCCGGGCAAGCGATACATGAGGATCATGAACAACGCAACCGCCAAGAAACCAATCAAGCCCGCCCACAAACTTTTATACAATGAATCCAACCCAAGACTCGCACCAACCGTCTGCTGGCTTACCAGAGTAATTGGAACCGGCAACGCACCGGCATTGAGGCGCTGTGCCAACTGTTTGGCGGTTGCTATGGTAAAATTTCCTGAAATAATCGCTTTGCCTTCTTTAATGGGTTCGTTGACTGTGGGAATGCTGATGGGCTGTCCATCCAAAAATATAGCAACCGGTTTGCTCACGTTTCTTGTGGTGATTTCGTCAAACAACTTTTTGCCTTCATCATTAAACTCAAGATTGACGGTAGGCATGCCGGAGTTGGGGTCAAATTGAAGTTGTGATTTTTTGAGCTGGGTGCCGGAAAGCCCGGTGTTTTTCCATTCATCTTTGGCGCCGGTAATATCCGACTCTTCCAAATTTTTCACAAATACGCGCGATACTACGTAAGACTTCTTGGGGCGTTCCGATTCTTTGTAAATGACATGAAAACCGAACTCTGATTCTACAATATCGGAAATTGACCCCACTTTTTGGCCAAACACTGCATCCTCAAATGGTTTAACCATTGCGCCCTTGCCAAACCAGCCCAATTCTCCGCCAGAAGTAGAGGCTCCCGGCTCGGTGGAATTTTTCTTTGCCAGATCGGCAAAATTTGGCGCTGTTGCTTGTTTCTTGAGATCTTCCGCAAGTTTCCGCGCATCTTCTTTTGAGGTATCTTTTGAACAGCTTTTTGCGCCTTTAAAACAAATCAAGATATGGCGAGCCTGAACTTCTTTTTCTCCATCTTTGACCGCGGTAAGCTTGCCAATCTCATAGCCGCCTGTTGTTTTGATAACGTCGCTTTGCGCGCCGACTTGTTTGCCTTGCGCCCAACTGTATAAATCAGCATACGCGCCACTTGCGGAAACTTCTCCCACGTCTCCGCCCTTGTCTTTAATGGCTGATTCATCTTCTGAATACTGCTTGACCACGGCGGCAAACAAGGTGCCGCGCTTGAGCGCTTTCAAAGCGTCATCGGATTTTTGTTTGGCGGCAGTTTGTTTTGTTTCCAATTCTTTTTTCTGATCATCGGTCATGTTTGCCGCGACATTTTGTTCTTTAAATTCCAAAATAGGCGTTTCTCCAATCATCTTGATTGCTTGACCAACATCTTTAACACCAGCGAGTTCAACAATAACGCGCGACGCGGAGCCGGAGTGACTTGTCTGCACGAGAGGCTCTGCAACGCCAAACGCGTTTACACGGCGTTCTATGACGTCACGCACACCTTCCAGCGCGCTTGTACGTTCGCCCTCATCAATTTTTGATACGTCGGCTTCATAAATCAAATGACTTCCGCCGATTAAGTCCAAACCCAAACGAAACGGCACGTTCCATGGAAAAACTCCAATATCAAAACCACTGCGTTGCTTTAACAATAAACCAATCTTGTTATATGCGTTGGGAAAATCAAAAAGCGACCCACCCACCAAAAGAATCAAAAAAAGTACGACCCCCCATCTGACACGGCTTCTAGAAAGCGCGCCGGTAACATTTATCTTCTTAAATGCCATAGATTAAAATGAGAAATGTAAAATTTGTAAGTGAGATATAGTATAGTGCAATTTACGATAGAAAGCAAGAATTTTGTCCCCATACCAAGGGTGATTTTTATTGCCTAGTTCCCCTCCTCTATACTACCCGTAAAGGGATAAAGAAGCGTGAATAATGAAGCAATAAAAAATGAAATCACAAAAGCGTAGGGAGAGAAGGCAAACACGGCGATAAGCAAAGGCATAATAACCACGCGGCTCGCGTTAAATGTTATATCGCGCGCCACCACCGCATAGAATTGATGCTCTTTTTTGATGAAACGGTAAAACGCGGCGGACCACGGCAAAAGAATAAATCTTCCGGAGACACTGCGATATGAATCAATAAAAAATATCTTAAAAGTGGAGTCTGCAAATACGCTTCCAATCCAACCAAAAAAATACAACATCGTGCCAAAACGAAGGAGTTTGCGCGGGTCAAATTTGTCAGTAAACCGTCCGGCAACAGATAGCATCGCTACCGTAATAAAAGCCGAAAGCGCCACAACTGTTCCAATGGTTTCCGTAGAATACAAAATCGCCACCAAAAAAATCGGCCATATAATGCGTCCGATGCTTGATTCAATCGCGTAACCGATAAAACTCAATGCGCCGCCGCGATACGAGCGAGTGCTTATAAATTGAAAAAAATTACGCGTGTTAAAATCAATCGGCTCGCATTTTTCTTCATATAAAAATAATGGTACTGTTGAAAGAATCAAAATTGCCGAACCGATGAGGAACAGTGCCGCGTAGCCAAACCACACAATCAAAAAACCTGCCAAAAGTGGGGCTGCAATCCCCGCCATAACGGTAATAATTGCCATCAAAGAAAGTGTCTTTCCCATGCGTATGCGGTTGGCATGCTGGATAAAATTTAATTCAAAACCGATATTGTAAAGCACGGAGCGAGCGGCAATCAAAAAAGGCAAAACGTAAAAAAGCCACGGCGTTGTACCAAGCATGCGCAAACCAAAGTAATACGCAATCAAGAAAGGAACGGAAATGAGAATGGAATATGCGTGGCCGGCGAAACGGACAACCTTTGCCGCAGGGAGAGCCAATAATACGGAACCAATGTTGCCGAGCAAGGCAAACAAAATGATGCTCGGAATTGAAAAGTGGAGAGAGTATAAATAAATGGGAACAAAAATAGTGATCATGCTCTCCGCCAAATTCATTAAAAAAATGGAGAGGTAAATCGCGTTCATCTCTTTGTGGCGCAAAAACAAATAGTGGCGGTGAAAATCGTGGTGCATAATTTTTCTTTGGTGAAGATTGTACGAGAATTATTTTAATTTTTTCAGCCATTCATCAAAAATAGTATATACCTCTTTCAAATGCGCCATTTACCCAAAAATCATTGAGAGCCTGTATTTGATTAGAAAGCAAATGTTTTGTTTTCATATTTCTATGCTCCATGGCACTTTTTGTACTTCTTTCCGCTCCCGCAAGGGCACGGGTCATTGCGACCGACTTTCTGTGCACCTTCCGCGCCGCCAAGACCTACACCAACCATGCCAGAGGGAGCCTTAAATACTGCGGCGCCTGAATTTTGTGTATTGCTGCCACTCCCCAGCTCTTTTGCCGCGCCGGAAAAAGTAATACCCTGCCGTTGCATAAGCGAGGGTGCCAAATCTGCCGCCACACCTACCTTATATATGCTATATACGACTTCTTTTTGAATTGCGTTCACAAGCATGTGGAATAGACGATAGGTTTCCTTTTTATATTCAACAAGAGGGTCTCGTTGTCCATATCCGCGCAAACCAATCCCCGTGCGCAAATGATCAATAGACACCAAATGATCAATCCACAAGGTATCAATCGCGCGCAACGAAACACCTTTTTCAATCTCTAACATCATTTCTGTGTTGTTGATGTGCGCAACCAGTTCATCGTATCGCGCACGCGCGCGACCAACAAGATAATCTATCACCGCGGTACGCCCTTCGGCAGAATCAAGCCCCGTACCGTCTTTTTGTATCACCTCGCGCAACTCTGAATGTTCCTGCCCTGTTATAGGAAACATGGTATTCACCGTCTCAATAATCTCATCTGGATTGCGGTCTCCCTCTCCGCCGCGTCCGCTATGAAACGCCACAACATCATGAACCTCCGTTTCAATCATTTCAAAAATAATCGTGCGCAAATCCTGTGCCGCATCCTGCGGATGTTCAGCAATATGCATACGCGCAATTTTGAAACTATCCAAAATCTCACGACGTTTTTTATAGATCACCGTACGGTGTTTATTCAATACGTCATCATACTCAAGCAAGTGCTTGCGCATGTCAAAATGATGCCCTTCCACCTTGCGCTGTGCGGACTCAAGCGACTTTGAAACAATTTTATTTTCTATAGGCACATCCGCCGGCATTTTTAGAAACTCCATCATGCCTTTAATACGTTCGGAACCAAAAATACGCATCAAATCATCTTCAAGCGACACATAAAATTGTGATGACCCAGGGTCTCCTTGGCGCCCCGCGCGGCCGCGCAACTGGTTATCTATGCGGCGAGACTCATGCCGCTCCGTCCCAATGACAAGCAAACCGCCGGCACCGAGCACTTTTTCCTGTTCTTTTTTCCACTCTGCCATGAGCACTCCTTTACGCGCCTCAAATTCTTCCGCTGATAGTTCAAGCTTTAGGCGCGATAAATCACTTTCAATATTGCCGCCCAAAATAATATCCACGCCGCGGCCCGCCATGTTAGTGGCAAGTGTCACCGCACCCGCGCGACCCGCTTGCGCGATAATTTCCGCCTCACGTTCATGGTTTTTTGCATTCAAAATCTCGTGAGGAATCCCTTCTTTTTCCAAATACAAACTCAATGCCTCATTTTTCTCTATTGAAATCGTGCCAATCAAAAGCGGCTGGCCGCGCTCATGGCGCTCTTTTATTTCGTGCACAATCGCTTGAAACTTACCGTCTTCATTTTTGTATATGCGATCCGGCAAATCTACGCGCGCATTTTGGCGATGCGTAGGCACCTGAACCACTTCCAGATTATAAATCTTTGAAAATTCTTCCGCTTCTGTGGCGGCTGTGCCGGTCATGCCCGCAAGCTTCTCATACAAACGAAAATAATTTTGAAACGTAATAGTCGCCAAGGTTTGACTCTCGCGCTGAATCTTAACTCCTTCTTTTGCTTCAATTGCCTGATGCAAACCCTCGCTATAACGCCGCCCAAACATAAGGCGGCCGGTAAACTCATCTACAATCACCACCTCATCTCCCCGCACCACATAATCCCTGTCAAGCTTAAACAGTGTATGCGCCTTAAGCGCCTGCTCCACATGGTGAACGGTGCGCAATCCCCCCTCTTCATATATATTCTCCACCCCCAGAGCCTTTTCCAGCTTGGCAATACCCGCGTCGGTCAAAGTGGCCGCGCGAAGCTTCTCATCTATATTATAATCCTCATTTTCATTCAAAATCCGCACGAGCTCCGCAAACTTGTAATACTGATCCGTCGCTTCTTCCGCCGGTGCGCTGATAATAAGAGGTGTACGGGCTTCATCAATTAAAATGGAGTCAACTTCATCTATAATCGCGTAATGCAAGGGGCGCTGGGACATCTGCTCAAACGACGACACCATGTTGTCGCGTAAATAATCAAACCCGAATTCGTTGTTGGTTCCATACACAATATCGCACTCGTATGCTTCTTTTCTTTGAACCGGCCGCACATGAGACGGCTCAACTTTGACCAAGCTCATCTGCGACGCTTCGTCGCTTGCGCCTTCATTCGTTTGCATTTGCGCGGATTGTTCTTCCATAAATCCGGGCTCATAACGGAAGCTTGTCATTTGTTGTTGAATAATTCCCACACTCAATCCGAGCGCATGATATACCTGCCCCATCCACACCGCGTCGCGCTTTGCCAAATAATCATTCACTGTTACCAAATGCACGCCTTTTCCGGTGAGTGCATTCAAATATATCGGTAGTGTGGCAACAAGCGTTTTACCTTCTCCTGTACGCATCTCCGCAATATTTCCCTTGTGGAGCACAACACCTCCCATGAGCTGAACATCAAAATGCCTCATACCCAAAACACGCCTTGACGCCTCGCGCACCGTAGCAAATGCCTCGGGCAAAATATCGTCTAAGGAAGCACCTTTTTGCAAGCGCTCTTTGAGGTGAACCGTCTGATTTTTGAGGTCTTCATTTGAGAGCGCGGATACCTGCGGCTCCAACTTGTTGATGGCAATAACAAGCGGGTGAAGTTCTTTGACAACACGCGCATTTGGATCGCCAAAAAGTTTTTTGAAAAATGACATATCGGTTAAAACTTACACTTGAATAACACCAAGAGTATACCTAAAAACCACTCCCCTGTAAAGGCACTGGAAAACGAGTAAATATGAGACGCAAATAATTTCTTGAGCACCGTAAGCGTACTCGCGGATAGGTGCGAAAAAAATTATTTGCGGCGAACGTATGCTCGCGAACAGAGCCTGTGTATAACTTTTTGACAAATCTATTCCATAGTCTCGCAATATGTTCTATACTATATACAGGTCGAGAATTTTTTACATACATGCTTGTCGTGTAAAAAAATTCCAAAAAAAATTTTTCTCGCGATCGCGAGACAAAGAAAAATTTGTATTCCGCACCTGCGCAATGCGCCGATGCGTTTAAGAAAGGAGGTGGCTCAATTATGGCAAAGAAAAAAGCAAAAAAGAAAGTTGCAAAAAAAAAGAAGAAGAGATAGTTGACTTTCAAAATAAAAAAGAAATCCTCCGCGCTTGATAAAAGCCACGGAGGATTTTTTGTCTTGCATCGGCGTGCCGCGTATTACTTTCTTATTCCTTCGCCATACAAAAAATTCCATTCACCGCCGCTAAAATACCACTGGGTCTCCACTTCCAATTCTTTATAGTAATTTTTAGCCGCGGAAGATATGGCAGTCAACTCCTTTTTATCCAAAACATGGCCTGCCTGCGTAGCCCACCGAGAAACCTTAATTGAGCTTAATTCTTTAAATAGACTGGAATAAAGGACTTTAAGTTTAGAATCCGGCAAAGACACCAAATCTATGATAGCATAATCAATCTTTTTATCCTTTAAAAACGGGATTGTTTCAAGCGCATCACCATAAAACATTTTGAGTCGTTTGTCCCTAAGTGCGGGACCGGCACCCAGATATTTTTTTGCTACATTGATAACTTGCTGGTCTTGTTCAAACATGTAGATTTCTTGTAATTTAGTATTCTTAACCAACTCTTTCAAGATTGAACAATCTCCGCCACCAACAATAAGGACATTCTTTCCGTTGCCCATGTGTTGGATCATCTTCTGATCATACACGTGAGCGTCAGCTGTAGCCATTTGCAAAGTACCGTTGGAAAATAAACAGACGCCTAAATGTTTTGCGCGCATCACCTCAAGCAATTGATACGGTGTCTGCTGTGTGTGCAAAATACGCGTTACTTCAATCTCGCGCTTGTAACCGTCTACAAAATAAATTTGTTTCCACTGCCGCATGCTCCCGCGGCGCAGATATTGCCAATTCACCTCTTTTGCGCCAAATTTTTCTTGCAGATATTCCAAGATAGGCTCCGGACGATTTTTGCCGCAGGTAAAAATATCAACACCCACATAACCGATTTCCGGATACGTGTGCAAACTAATATGGCTTTCCGCCAAAATACCCAAAACAGTAACCCCAACAGGGGTAAATTTGCGTGAATTTAACTCAAGCAAATTATGCTTGGTCTTTTTAATTGCTTCTTGCACCAAACGGCGTAAAAGCTGTTCGTCGTCAATGACACGAGGGTCGCATCCGCGCAGATCCGCAAGGATTTCCCTCCCAATGCGAAAACTTTTTTTAAGTTCCGGCATAACTATTTAAAATATAACGTACGTAAAAAATTTGGCAATGAATACACCCCTTCATGAAATTTGCCATTGTACAGTTTCAAATCCTTAACACCGCGCGCTTTCAAACGCTGTTCAATAACCGCCGCGGTAACCTTTGACGCACCAATAGTCTGACTATTGGTGGCAAATGCCATTAAACCTCCATACAACGGCACATATGAGCTTGAAGGTGCCGCGTGTCTAAATACGCTCTTGAGCCGCTTGTAAATATCGCGTGAAATTTGCGGCCGCGTTACGCACAATTCTATGTGCAGCTGCACAATGCCGTTTTTGTTGAGAATCTTGTTGAGCGATTGATAAAACTCTTTGGTGTACAATGCTTTTGACGGGCCTATAGGGTCGGTCAAATCGGAAATAATGACATCAAACTTCTCGCTTGTTTCTTCTACAAAGCGTTTGCCGTCTCCAATGACCAGCTGTGTGCGTTTGTCTGTGAACGCATTACCGCACACGCTTTTTAGATATTTCATTGAAAACTCCACCACTCCTTTGTCAATCTCAACCATAACTGCTTTTTTCACCGTTTTGTGTTTTAAAACATTGCGCAATATCCCGCCATCTCCCCCGCCGATAATCAATATTTTTTCCGGCTTGGGATGCGCGCAGAGAGCTGTATGCACCTGCATTTCATGGTAAAAAAATTCATCTTTTTCCGATGTTTGAAAATTACCATCAAGTTTTAGAAGCTTTCCAAAAAGCGGCGTGTCATATAACTCAATAGTCTGGTACTCGGTACGGCCGCTATAAAGCAATTTATTATAGGAAAACCCGTATACATAATCAATCTGCACTTTGGGGCCTTCCATTACCGGACCTGTCACGTGGTATTCGTAAGTATATTCTTTTGGCATACATTTTCAAATTAATTAATCAATTGTAATGATTTTTGCCTGACTAAAACCGTTATAGGTAGTAGAACTCACATTTGAATAAGCCCCCATAGCGGGCACTAACAGTATATCGCCTATCTCCAAACGAGGCAACATTATGTCCTCTGACACAATATCAAACGAATCACAGGTGGGACCGGCGAGCACGCTTTTAGTATAAACGCCGGTGCGTTCGGTTAAAATTGAATACACACAATGATCATAAACCTTGCCGGAAAAAGAATTATACACTCCATCATCCAAATAGTACCACGGTACGCCACGGCGAATATTTTTGCCGTTCACCGAGGTAATAAGCGTTTGGGCGAGTCCGCAGATAAAACGTCCCGGCTCCGCGCAGATATTCATGCCGGGGAAAAGCTCGTAAATTTTCCGTCTGATCGGCAATGAAAAATGTTCAATAGAAGGCAGTGGGCGCGTATAAGGCACAGGAAATCCACCGCCTATGTCCACGGTATCCAATAAGATGCCCTCATGCTGTAATTGATCAAACAAGCGGCGCACCGCAACTAATGCTTTCAAATAATTTTTGGTGGTATACGATTGTGAACCAACATGGAAACTGACTCCATGTACGCGCGCGCCGGTTGCGACAGCTTCTTTTATGAGCGCGTTCGCTTCTTTAATGGTCGCTCCAAATTTATAGGATAAATCAACTTGGCAATTTCGGTTTGGAAAACTCAAACGAAGCAATAAATCTATGTCATTGGTGCCGCGCGTCAAACGGTTGAGCTGGTCGGCATTATCAAAGACAAACCAACGCTGACCCGCCTTGTAACACTGGGTAAAATCATACTCGGACAAGAACGGTTGTGTATTCAAGATATCGCGCGCGGGAACCCCAAACTGCATAATCTGCTTGAGTTCTCCGTACGAAGCAACCTCAAAAGAGGCACCCTCTTCTTTAAGTGTTTTAAGAATATCCGGATGCGGGTTTGACTTAATCGCGTAAAAAATACGCACATTGGGCAAAGCGCGTGTCAAAGACCTGTAACTCTCGCGCACGCGAGAACGGGAAAGCACCAAAAGCGGGCCGCCGTACTTTTTCTTCAAACTATGAGCTTCCACAAACGAAACCGTTGAAAGTCTTTCAAAGTACGCGCGCGCACGAGGCGCTTCCGGAGAAATTGTAGTATCCATTTAGGTAAGATGTTTCTTAAGACTCTCCGCACGATCCGTCTTTTCCCATGTGAACTGCTCGCCGGTACGTCCAAAATGACCGTACGCAGATGTTTCACGGTAGATAGGACGAAGCAAATCAAGAGTGCGAATAATCGCGGCCGGACGCAAATCAAATTCTTTGGTGACAATCTCTGAAAGCTTTTCGTCGCTCACCTTGCCGGTTCCAAAACTGTTAACCCAAATGCTGGTAGGTTCCGCGCGGCCAATGACATAGGAAATTTGAATTTCACATTTGGAAGCTAACCCCGCGGCAACAATGTTCTTTGCCACATAACGCGCCATATAAGCGCCGGAACGATCAACTTTTGACGGGTCCTTGCCGGAAAAACAGCCTCCACCATGACGCCCCATGCCGCCGTAGGTGTCAACAATAATTTTTCGGCCGGTAAGCCCTGTGTCGCCTTGAGGGCCGCCTACCACAAATCTGCCAGTCATATTGATGTGAAATTTGGTCTCCGCGTCCAAATATGAACCGCAAACCGGTTTGATAATATATTCAATAATATCTGCGCGCAATTGCTCGGTAGCTATGTTTGGGCTGTGCTGTGCGGCAATCACCACATTCAAAATACGCACTGGCTTGCCGTCTTTGTACTCCACAGCAACCTGGCTTTTGCCGTCCGGACGCAAATATGGCAACACGCCTTTCTTACGCGCGCGCGTTAACTCTTTGACTAGCTTGTGAGCAAGCATGATGGGCAATGGCATGAGTTCCGGAGTTTCATCACACGCGTAACCAAACATCAAACCTTGATCCCCCGCTCCTTGTTCTTCTTCAGAAGAACGATCAACTCCTTGCGCGATATCAGGTGATTGCTCATGAATGGAAACCAATACACCCGCATCTTCCGCGTCAATGCCGTATTCCGGATTCGTGTATCCAATGTCGCGCAGTACACCTCTGATTACTTTTTGCGCATCCACATATCCTTTGGTTGTTACTTCACCGCCCACGATAACAAGACCTGTAGTAGTAAATGCCTCCACCGCGACACGCGATTTTATATCTTGTCCAATCAAGCTGTCCAGTATCGCGTCGGATATTTGGTCGCAAATTTTATCCGGATGCCCTTCGGTAACCGATTCCGAAGTAAACACCATTACTCCTGTTTGTTGATCTGCCATAGTAAAAAATTAAAATGAATAAATTAAAAGAACGCCATTAAAGGAGTTCTGTT
>Ga0075967_135_pt1 | contig 11120 bp, 11 predicted proteins | sample RifGroA2_FD_67993 | JGI IMG/M metagenome (GOLD analysis project Ga0075967, IMG submission 67993) | Parcubacteria (Magasanikbacteria) bacterium GW2011_GWA2_45_39
GTGTAGATACAAGACACCTCGCTTCCCAAAATAAATTTCACAGTGCCGTCGGTGCCACGCAAACGTAAAAAACCATTTCCTTCTTCTTCCAAATCGCGTTCAATTTCTTCCATCCACAACGGATGCGTGCAGTCTCCCGTGCTCACAAGCTGAACGCCCTTAACACGGCATGCGGCATCAATGGTTTTTAAATTAAGCGCCTTGGAACAAGCGCGTGCAAAACGAGAATGAATGTGTAAATCGGCGACTATTTTAGACATTGACGCGCTGGTTAATAATTGATATCGTACATGAACTCATGTGCTTAAAATTTTATCTTGAATAAGGGAAAAAAGCAAGGCGCACGCAAAACCTATGCCTCAAGAATTCAAAACAAAATTAAAAGAAAAAAAACAACTTACGCCGGACACATGGGCGCTCACTTTTGATCTTGGCGTGCAGACTTTAGTATTTCAAATGGGGCAATTTGTGATGTTAAAAATACTTCTCCAAGAAAAAAAAGATTTCGCAGTGAATGAAGGAAGAAAACAATTACAATACAGAAGCTACTCCATTGCGTCTTCAACCGCAGAGAAAAATTTCATTGAATTGATTGTCAAAAAACCCGCCGACGGGTTTGTCTCCCGCTATCTCACTGATATCATGGATATCGGCGATGAGTTATCAACAATGGGACCGTACGGAAATTTTATACTGCCGGAGAACCCGCCCTATGAATCAATTGTATTTATTGCGGCGGGAAGCGGCGTTGCCCCCTATCTTTCCATGATGCGGACTGTTAATAGAAGTACACTGCCTATCCGCCTGCATCTTTTATTCTCAAACAAAACCGAATCAGATATTATTGCACGCAAAGAAATTGAAAATACCTGCGATGGCAATTCCTTACTCTCTTACGACTTTACGCTCACTCGTGCCGATGGTTCATGGCAAGGCCGCAAAGGACGCATCAACATTGATATGCTTGCGCCACACCTTTCAAACAAAAAACGCACCACATGGTATTTATGCGGCGCGCCGGCAGTGGTGAATGAGGTGAACGCCTTGCTTGAGGGAGCGGGCATCTCCCCAAACGATATCAAGCAAGAGATTTATAATTGATTACACCTCCCGCAAAATACTTTGAGGGGACTTACGGAGCGCGACGGCGCGAGTAGGAGCGCTACGACTTCAAGTCGTGGACGCGTGCCCCGAAAAGTGTTTGCGTGGGGTGTAACCTTATGAATCATCTTCTTCACTTCCGCCAATAAACCCGCCTGCCTGCAACTCCCACAAGCGGCGGTATAAACTCCCTTCTTTTTGCGTGAGTTCTTGATGTGTGCCTTCTTCCCGCACCTGTCCATTTTCAAGCACCACAATGCGATCCATTTTTTGAATGGTGGAAAGACGATGCGCGATAACCATAACCGTCTTGTCTTTCATGAGATTTTCAAGCGCGTCTTGAATAAGCCGTTCGGATTCAGAGTCCAAACTTGATGTTGCTTCATCCAAAACCAAGATAGGCGCATTTTTAAGAATCGCGCGCGCAATAGCAATGCGCTGGCGCTCACCTCCGGAAAGTTTCACGCCGCGCTCGCCCACGAGCGTATCGTACCCATACTGAAACTGCTGAATAAATTCATCACAATGCGCGAGTTTTGAAGCGCGATACACTTCTTCTTGATTTGTGTCACGCCGACCGTAGGCGATATTTTCAAACAAACTGCGATGGAACAAAATCGGATCTTGCGGCACCAAACTCAAAGCCGCGCGCAAGCTTTCTTGCGTGACTTTTTGGATATTCTGCCCATCAATAAAAATTTTTCCTCCGTCAATATCGTATAAACGAAATAAAAGTTTTACGAGCGTGGTTTTTCCCGCACCGGACGGACCAACCAAAGCAACTTTTTCACACGGCTGTATGGTTAAGTCTAAATTCTTGATAACCGCGCGCGTCCGATGATAATTGAAGGTAACTTTTTTGAATTCCACCGCGGCGGACTTTACGTGAAGCGGCTGTGCTTTAGGTATATCCGTAATCTCATGCGGCTGATACAAAATTTCCGCCATTTCGCGCGCGTCCGCAAAACTTTCATACAAATCGCGCACTGTGCGCCCAAAATCCCACAAACGGATCAAAAGCCCGATAAGATACGCCTGCATCAGTGCAAAATCACCCACCGTAATAAGCCCCTTCTGCCACAATCGTATACCAAAATAGAAAAGCAAAAATTCAACAATAATCATGAGCGAGGCCTGCAAGGCTTCCATGCCGGACGCCATTGACCACGTAATCTGCCGCAAACGCCGATACCGCTTGGCAACCTCGTGCAAGCGTGCGCGCTCAAACAGCAAGCCGGTAAACAAATGCACCGAGCTATGATTGGTTAATCCGTCCGCAAGAGAAGCGGTCATCTCGGAGTCAACCGCGGAACGCTGAATGTCATACTTGAGCTTCCACAAAGAAAACAAATAATTGAGCACCAAAAATACCGCCGTCCAAACGACCAAAATAATCGCAATCAGCTTGTTGAAAAAAAATAGTATGGTAATGGTGGCTATAATGCGTACGCCAAGCGGTAAAAGATTCCACAAAACGCGTTCCATGAATACTTCATACGCGCGGGAAAGCCGCGTGATGCGTTTGACGAGCGAGCCAATGAAACTGTTGCTGAAAAACCCAAACGAATGCTCAATCAAATAAGCAAATGAACTTTCAATAAGATTAGTAATAATAGTGGGCTGAATCAAATCATGGAACAAAAGCGCAATGCGAAATAAAGTCCATGTAACGGCATTTGCCGCCAACACCAATATAATATAATGGGAAAGCAAAGCGACGGTCGCGCTGTCTCGCGGGATCCCTGTTTTGGAAACGGTATCAAAAAAATGCTTGTAAAATATGGGTATGACAAGCTCCACACACGTTAAAACAACAACAATTAAAGCCATCACCAAAAGACGCCACTTGTAGCGTTTCATCTCGCGACCGTAAATTTTCAGAATGTCCTTGGTTGAAATATACATATATAAAACAAAAACAGGCTTATGTTTGCCTTTCCGCCCTTTACGGAACTTTGAAGTATACAGGAGATTTAAGAGGAAAGCAAGGTAACCACCTTACTAATGCCTTACCGCCGCACAATCCAACTCATTTCTTATTCCACAACTCATCAAAATAATCGTGGTAACTCTGTACCAGATATTTATTGGTGGATAAAAAAATGACCGGATCTTTTTCCGTCCAATTAATTACCGCCACCTTATTGCTCCATAACCAAATAACATTGGGATTTTTTGACACGATATTAGTATAACGTGCTTCCATCCAAGGCAAATTGTTAATATGGTGATGCGCGGCGCTAACATCAACCACGTTTTGCCACTTTAAATTTTTAATTTTTCTGGCCTTCGCTTCTATCTCCGCGAACATTTTCGGATAACGGTCCGCAAAATAACCTCTGCCTCCAATAAATTTTATTCCACCGCACGCCAACGATTCCAACCAAATATCTCGTACTGCTTCCGGCCCATAGAGAATCTGGCTTTCTTGATCCCACAACTCATCAAAATATTTTTTAAAACCATCATACATCTCTTTTTTCTCAAAACGCAAAACGGTTGGCGTTTCACCATATAAAATTATAAAGGCCTTGTTGTGAAACATATTGATTTGCATCGGTGTATTGGGGGCGGAAGTATAGGATTTCAGATTACTCACTTTGGCCTCAGGGTCGCCACAATCGGCAAATCGTTTTTTAATTCGTTCATACGATTCGCGATAAACCAACATATTGGTAACCACCCCTTTTTTAATTCTGTCCGCATGAAACTGGTCGTACAATTTTTGCACCGGACTATTTTCGTCTCCGGCCGAAGCACCCAAAACATCATACATCTCTCCCGCGTGTAATTCATCCAACATTTCATAGATGGCTTTCTTTAGCGAATCAATCCCCGATTCCACCATCACTTGTTGGTTCCAAAAATATTCAAAAAAATTATGAATCGCACTGGCCGCCTCTTTGTTGCGTAATCCGAAAGTCAACGGATTTTCACCGGGGATGCCAATTTCCAAATAATCTTTAATAGTCGCAAACCACACCGGCATGTCGATGTCTATCGGCAAATATTTGGCCGTGCTTAAAGATAATTGGTTGCGCCAATCCAGATATTCGGAATTAACACCGCGTTCAAACAAAATTTTTAAACCAATTTTTTTATTTATTCTCTTCAGATGAAACCGACGCCAATATTTTTCCATCTCCGGAGTGGAGCTGGCTTTGGAACCAATCACATACAAAGTATCTCCGGGATCATATAGCAAGGCGCGGTTACGACTTCGTTTTATACCTTCATCGCCTTCATAGACCATAATGTCGCGCGGTTGTTCTTCGTGTTTCTTTTTTAATTCAGAAATTACTTCGCTCACAATATTTGCTTTTTCAGTTATCATTGCTTGCAACGATTGCAAACTATTGACCGAAAAAATCGCCACGCCATTTTGATCCACCTTAGAAACTAAATTTTTTTCTACCAAATCATCCAAAGCGGTATAAACCAGGTTGCGATGCAATCCAGTATTCTCGATTATCTGGCCGGCCTTTACTTTGCCCAAATCAAACAAGGCCAAATAAACCTTGGCCTCATTTTTATTAAACCCTAGCTGTTTTAGTTGAGTTTCTAGCATACTGTCATTAAATATATGACAATAATATTATAATGTAATTAGCCAAAATTGTCAATGTTTAGTTGTATATATCAAAGTTATTATGACTATATATTGGCTTATATTAGCTAAAATACACTTGACAGATATAAAAATATATGATAATTTGAGCAGTCAAGCTTGGGTATTTTATCCCCCGGCCTCTGACATGGATCGTTGACAATTCAGCAAGTCCTACCGAGTAATCGGAGGCGAGAAAAAAAATGAGGATGAGCATTCTTCAAATGATCTATGTCGCGGTGGGTGTGGTACTAATGACCATCTTGGTCACTGCCATAGTTGCGATAGTGCTATTTGTAATGAGCGCTTTCTCCCCCACGCTAGCCCACGCCGACACGTTCCGCCCGTCACGCGTGCGGATGCTGACACACAGCACGCAACAGTTCAACGACGAGCTGAGCGCGTCGTGGCACTTCATCCCTGCACCGAACCTTCTCGACGAAGTGGCGCCAGTGACCTACGGTTGTTTGGATTGGACTCCAACTCCGACACTCACCATCAGCCCGACAATTGGATGGTCATTCAAGTCGGACGAACCAATCGTTTCGCTCCGACTCACCCACAAAATCGGCAAATTCTGGGGTTGGATAGACTTAGAAGAGAAACCGCGCTCACAGACTTTCTACTTCTTCGCCCAAGGCGAATACAAGCTCACCGACTTTCTGCACATCGGCGCCGAAGAAGAGTCGTGGGGCGACATTCGCCACCTCGGCGTCGCCTCACATGGCGCCGGTCCCAACCTGCTTCTGCGATTCGGCAAGAGTGTCGGTGCCGATACTGCGATACACTTCCGTTCTGTAGGAGGTGGCGCAACCAAACCCGAATTCTTCTTTCGGTACCACTTGTTCTTTTAATGACAACACTCTACCAACAACCCAACAATCCGCCATACACCAAAGCGGATTTTTTTATTTTTTCGTATGTTTACCTATCCCCTGCTTGCCTATTAAAAATAACGAGGTTGTGCTACATTAAATAGGAGCAAAATATGTTTTAATTCATCGAATCATCTTAATATGTCCGACTCAATCACGATTATAGTGGGATCTCAATGGGGCGACGAAGGCAAGGGCAAAGTTACCGATTTAATCGCCCAAGACATGGACTATGTGGTGCGATTTCATGGCGGCAACAATGCCGGCCACACGATTGTTGCCAATGGGCAAACTTTAAAACTGCACATGCTCCCCTCCGGCGTATTATCGCCAAAAGCCACCACCATTATCGGCAACGGCGTAGTAGTGGACCCCAAAGTTTTATTGCAAGAGATTGAGGATTTGGAAAAAAGCGGCATTAATTTGCGCCTCAAAATCAGTGAACGCGCCCATGTGATTATGCCCTACCATATTGCGATGGACAGCGCTCTCACCGGACATCAAGCCAGCTTGGCGGCGGGGAGCACCAATCGCGGAATCGCTCCCGTGTATGCAGACAAAATGTACCGCTACGGTATTCGCATTGGGGATCTGCTTGAGCCGGAAATCTTAAAAGAAAAACTTTCCAAAGCCTACAATTTTAATGTGGCGATTTTAAACAAAGTTTTTAATTTTAATTTTACCCAGCCCTTGGAAGAAATTTTTTCTGCATATGTGGAATACGGAAAAAAACTCAAATCAATGATTGCGGATACGGAATAGAAGAATCGGCTGGTTGGATCTGGTGCAAATACGACAAGCTGTCCGATGCAGCGGTTTAACGGAAATTGCCGTAACCAAACTGGATGTTCTGTCCGGATTAGATAAAATTTACATTTGCAACTCTTATGATATCAATGGAGAAACTGTCTCGGAAATGCCCGCCAGCTTAACCAAGATGAGAATGGCAAAACCAATATATCAAGAATTTTCCGGCTGGCCGGAGTTTGGCGCTCCCCAAAATTACCACGAACTGCCCGCGGGAATAAAAAAATATCTGGAGTTTGTTGAAAAAGAAGTTGGCTGTCCTATACGCATTATCTCTTTTGGTCCGGACAGGCTTCAAACATTGGAAAAAAGAGTCGTGCATTGGGTAGGACAATAAAACCTCGGTTTTGAACCGAGGTTTTATTGTTTATTCACTAACCTTTTACCGAAATCTTAGAACTCGACTGGTGCATGCCGCTTATAGAAAGCGCTGGATAAATTTTTGAATTTTTGCCGATTAGCGTACCCGGATTCAATACCACGTTGCACCCGATTTTTGAATCATCACCCACCAGCGCCCCAAATTTTTTTAATCCTGTATCAATCCGCTCGCCATTGTGCTTAATGCTCACCGTATGCGGATCAAGACGCACATTTGCGCAAAGTGCTCCCGCCGCAAGATTAACATTTCTGCCTATCACGCTGTCTCCTACATAATTAAAATGCGCGGCGTGCGCGCCTTGCATCAGCCAGCTATTTTTGATTTCGCTCGCATGACCTATCACACACCCGTCTTCTATTAAAGAAAAAGCACGAATATACGCACCCGCACGAACGACACAATTTCTTCCAATAATAGTCGGCCCCAAAATGCACGCGCCGTGTTCTACAACCGTGCCTTCACCTATCTGCACCTGCTCATCAATATAAGTGTTACCTACAACGCGACCATGATTGCCCGCTTGTATCGTGCGCGCAATATATTCCTTGAGCCGCGGTATTATTTCCCATGGTTCTTGCATTTTCTCAACAAGCGCGCGGTGAGCAATCAAATTAACATCAAACAATTGTTCCAAAGCAATAATCATGACAGTGTTATTCGTATACAATTTCTGATTCCTCCAATCGGCGCAAACCATTATTTTGTTTTAATTCTTCCGCAATCTGCGCAATAAGCCCTGGGACGCGGCCGATTAAGAAAAATCCATTCGCAATTTCCGGCTCAATGCCAATTTCCAAAAGCACCGCGGCCATGGCGCCATCAATGTTCAATGGAATAGGTTTACTGCTCTGTTTGGCAAGCTCCTCTGCAATTTTTTCCGCAAGAGCGCAATACTTTCCATAATGTCCCGCCTCTTTTGCGACAGCAAAGAGAATATCTACCCGCGTGTCATGTGCAAGCACACGATGTCCAAATCCGGGTAAGCGCTGTTTGGCAGACTTTGCTGTTTTTACCAATTCCGCTATGTCCGCACCTTCCGGAATACCTTTAAACAAATTTGCCGCACCTTCTATCGCCCCACCATGTTTGTTTCCCAGAGCCAAGATACCTGCGGCAACCGCTGTTTGCACAGATACGCCCGTGGAGGCGGTCGTGCGCGCGGTCATTGCAGACGCGGTGCCGACTCCATGGTCAATCACCAATCCAAACATGGTATTAAAAAGTTTGGATTCTGTCGGTGTTGGCCATGAAGCCTTGAACAAAAACCAGACTACTTCAACAAATGTCTTTTCTTTTACCAGATCTTCCAGTGGCTTTCCATGTACCAATGTTTTTTCATTTTCAATTTTTGTGAGCGATGTTTTCCATTGCATAGGATTGGATGTTATATAAACTAAATAACTTAAGCAAAAGGTTGAATTAAGGTTACCAGATCTTCATAGCGCTCCGCAACCATAACACCAACATCTGCCAAAGTGCGGCTTTTTTCCTCCGCGCTCTGCCCGCGTCCCACATCAAACTCATACCATCCACCATGCTCGCCAAAAATTACCACAGCTTTTGTTTGTGCGTCTTCTTGGAATAATTTTAATAAATCACCATACGTGGTGCCCATGAGCAGATCTCCCCCCACATGCACCGCCGCGCTTTGTCCCATGCCCGCCTTGCGGATCTGCCACGACAGCTCATTGGTCATGCCACCGGAACGCGAGATCACACCAATTGATCCGGGCTGAAAAATTTCTTGCACCAGTGGTCCTCCCACAACGCCAATGCGACCTATGCCCGGGGCAATATAGCCCAACGAACTGGGACCAATCACTCTAATATTTTTTTCCCGCGCCGCCGCCAGAAAATATGCCGTGTCGCGTATAGGGATACGCTCTACAATCACATTAATAGTGGGAATATTATTTTCTATCGCTTCCAAAACCGCGGCTTTTGCCGCAAACGGTGGAACGTAAATTGCGCTTGTAGTAATATCGGGGAACCGCACAAACGCTTCTTTCAAAGAATTAAAAATCGGCTTGCCTTCTACTTCTTGTCCGCCTTTGCCGGGTGTCACGCCACACACAACTTTTGTGCCATATTCAAGCATTGCTGTGGCGGCCTTGGCACCTTCCTTGCCTGTCATTCCTTGGATTAAAACTTTTGTATTGTGGTCAATCAAAATACTCATATTTTAATTTTTTACCATCTCCACGAGCACGCGCGCGGTATCCGACATAGACTCTTCTTTGCCAAATAATTTGATCCGCAAATTGTTCCGCTCTGCGCATGCGCGCATAAGTTCCATCCCCTCCGCTTCATATGGCCCCGCGCGGCGCACAACAATAGGATATGTTGGTTTGATTTCATCCAACGCGTCCACAATGCCATGAAAAGTCTCTTCTATGTTGGTAAAATTTGCCACGCCGCCGCAAATCCACAAGCCTTTTAAACCCGGCTTGGAAAGCACTATTTTGGCTAACGCATGTACTTTTTCACGAGGTGGATTGCCGGAATATTCCGTGTAATTTGCCGGTTTTAACCCGGCTTTAATGAGTGCATCCATATTGGCAATGCTTGCACCGCCTCCGGAAAATAAAATCGCAATATCACCATCCATTTCAATATATTTACCCGCAGTGCCGCGATAATACGCCTCACCTGCATCAATCGCTTTCACCATTTCTTCGCGTTCTGTAGGTAGCCTGCCCATAAGCGTGCGCGGTTCAAACGTCCATTCTTTATGTCGGAACCCGGCGTCTTCATCAATCGCAATTTTTGCGTCTGCTGCCACATAACGACCATCAACTGTTTGAACCAACGGATTTATTTCCACCAATCGCGCATCCTCTTGCAAAAAACAACGCCACAATTCCTCTGCATACGGAATATCCAACCCAATTTTTTCTTGACGCACGTCAAGCGCGTATTTTTGTATTTCCGATTCTGGTACATCTTCTATATCCATTCCCCCGCGCGCGCTATATACCAGTACCGGCTGTTTTGTGCGCGTATCATATATAATGGACACATAGTGTTCCTTGGCAATTTCCAATTTTTCTTCAATGCGCACCGCGGCCACATATTGTCCGCGAATGGGCGAATCAAAAAGTTCGGCGGCGACGCGTGCCACCTCATCTGCCGATGAACAAAATTTGATGCCATTATTTTTCCCGCGCTTGCCTGAAAGCACCTGTGATTTCACCACCACATCTTTCACATCCAATTCTTGATACGCATGCGCCGCATCATCCCCTCTCCTGACCACGCATCCGCGCGGCACCGCAATGCCATATTTTTCAAACAATTGTTTTCCTTCAAACTCGTAGAGATTCATAAAGGTTCCATATAGACAAATACATTATGGAGCTGTCGCCAAATGTCATTATGCTTCAATAAAATTTTTCCACGCGCTCGGGATATCTACTTCCAATGTTTTTTCTTCGTCTTTTGTCGCCAAGTGAAACGTAAGCCCTGTTGCCGCGAGCGCAACACTTTTGTCCGGCAACGGAGCGCGAGCGCCATACTTGAGATCTCCAACAATCGGGCACCCAAGCTCGGCAAGTTGTGCGCGAATCTGATGCGGTCTGCCTGTTATCGGATAAATTGCCACGAGTGATCGCTTACCGTCTGATTGTAACATTTTATAAGAAAGTTCCGCACGTTTTGAACCTTCTTGTTCTTTTTTATGCACCGACGTTTTATTACGCACACGGTCTTTGCTCAAAAAACTTACCACCTTGCCTTTTATCTCCGGCGGTACACCCTCTACTACCGCATGATAAATTTTCCGCACCTTATGCTCACGAAACTGCTCCGCAAGGCGTGAAGCACCCTTGCTTGTCTTGGCAAATAACACAATCCCCTGCACCGGCTGATCCAGACGATGAATAAGGCCTAAAAACACATTACCCGGCTTCTGATCGCGTTCTTTAATAAATTCCTTAACGTCATCCATGAGTGAATGATCTCCTGTTTCGTCTCCTTGTATCAACACACCCGCGGGCTTATATACCGCGATTAAATGATTGTCTTCGTACAAAATTTGCAATTTCATTGTCTTGTATTAAATAATAAAACGCTGTTGAAATAGGGGCTTTAGGGGGCTAACGGAGCCCGACGGGGCGAGTTGGAGGGAAAACGCTTCAGGCATTTTACCCGTACCCCTTAAAGCCTCTATTTCAACTAGTCTTCCACCGCGCAAAAATTCCGCACGGCAATAATCGCTCGCTTTTTGATTCCGTAATTGTTAATTCACCAATCTCAAACGTCCCGGAATCCAAAGGAAGCATCTCATGCAAATTATTTCCATAGGCAATTGCGGAATATCCGGATGCATATCCATTGACCAAAAAGAATA
>Ga0075967_109_pt4 | contig 9222 bp, 10 predicted proteins | sample RifGroA2_FD_67993 | JGI IMG/M metagenome (GOLD analysis project Ga0075967, IMG submission 67993) | Parcubacteria (Magasanikbacteria) bacterium GW2011_GWA2_45_39
AAACAGCTCTCAAAACATTTGGTTGAGCACGATGCCATTGCGCCTGAAAAACTCCCCCGCCATGTGGTGATTATTCCGGATGGCAACAGGCGCTGGGCGCGTGAACATGGAGTGCCGATCTGGCGCGGACACCAAAAAGGAATGGATAGAGCGGTTGATCTTTTACGAGAAATGAGGCGTCTAAACATCAAATATGTTACTCTGTGGGGCTTCTCAACAGAAAATTGGTCTCGTAAGAAAGATGAAGTGGAAAAATTGATGGATATTTTTTTAATCATCATTAAAAAATTCCGCGCCGAAGCGCTTAGAGATCATATCCGTTTTCATCATTTCGGTCGTACCGACCGACTGCCGGAAGTCTTGCTCGCCGCGATTACTTCGCTTGAAAAAGAAACCGCGATCTTCACTGAATTTCATTTTGGGCTCGCACTGGACTATGGCGGACGCGACGAAATTTTGCGCGCGTTTGAAAAGATACAACAAGGAGGAGAACCTGTTTCCGAGGAAGCAATTTCTCATGCCCTTGACACGCAGGGCTTCCCTGACACGGAATTAATCATACGCACCAGCGGTGAACAGCGCCTTTCCGGCATTATGCCGTGGCAAGGGGTGTACGCCGAGCTTTATTTTGCGCCTGTTCACTTTCCTGATTTTGACGAACACCAGCTCCATTTCGCGCTTGCAGACTTTGCCCGGCGCGAGAGAAGGTTTGGAGGAGGACATTAAACTTTCTCGGCAAACGCTTCTCGGAGCACACAAAAATTCTGTTGAATTTTTGTTCAGACTCGCCGCCGGTCGCGGCTCGTAGTCCCCTCAAAGCATTTTGCCTCAAAACTTCAAAATATAACTAAAAACTTATGAAAACATCTTACTCGATATACTTGGCCGGCGAATGGATTGAAACCGTGCAAAAACTCGCAGTAATCAATCCATACAATGCGCAAGAATTTGCATATACTTTTCTTGCAAGCGATCGGCCGGCGGTCATTGAATGCCCCATAGATTACAGTGAAAATACTCATGTTTTTAATGAAGAGCTGGATAATCTTGTGTGTGAGGTTTGATGGGCTTATTTAAGGTGCCAAAATGAGGCGCCAAGTTTGACAAATAAGCGGAGTTGTGCTATACTTCTTCATTAACTTACACGTGCGCTTTAAAGCACGTGAGACTCGAACCTCATTGTTGTCATATATTAGGTAACAAAAAGGAAACGGGTCACCTAATATTTTTTATGACACAAGAGACAAAACAGCCGAATGGTTTTTTTGGGCTTGGTATTGCGCCCAATCTTTTAGATATTCTTGCACGGTTGCACTACACCGAACCAACGCCCATACAATTGCGCGCGATTCCTATTGGAATTCAAGGTAAAGACATGGTGGGTATTGCGCAGACTGGTACCGGCAAAACGCTTGCCTTTGCTCTTCCTCTCTTACAAAGACTTTCCGCTACCAAAGGCCGCGGTTTGATTTTGCTTCCTACGCGCGAACTCGCGATTCAAGTTGATGAAACTTTGCAAAAACTGGGTCGCTCTGTGGGGCTCAAAACCGCGGTGCTTATCGGCGGTGCGTCCATGCACATGCAAATTAGTGCCCTCCGCAGAAATCCACATGTAATTGTGGCAACGCCAGGGCGCTTGAATGACCACTTGGAACAACGCACCGTCACGCTTGAAAAAGTAAATACACTCATACTTGATGAAGCCGATCGCATGCTTGATATGGGCTTCTTGCCGCAAATCAAACGCATTTTACAAACCGTACCCAAAGAACGGCACACCATGTTATTTTCCGCTACCATGCCTTCCGCAATCACACAGATTGCCGCCGCGTATATGCAATTGCCGGTACGTATAGAAGTCGCCCCCTCCGGTACCGCGGCAGAGCGAGTTGTGCAAGAGATATTTATCGTATCCAAACAAGACAAGCTCCGCTTGCTTGAGAAATTATTGAATGAATACATGGGCACGGTTCTTGTGTTTTCACGCACCAAACATGGTGCCAAAAAAATCGCCCATGCCATTAAAAATATGGGTGTACGATCTTCGGAAATTCATTCCAATCGTTCGCTCGCACAACGCCGCGAAGCTTTGGAAGGTTTTAAATCAGGCAAGTACCGTGTGCTTGTGGCCACGGATATCGCCGCACGCGGGATTGATGTTACCAATATTGAAGTGGTCATTAATTTTGATCTGCCGGATCAGTCTGAAGATTATGTGCATCGCATCGGCCGAACAGGACGAGCTGGCCGCGAAGGCAGGGCGATATCGTTTGCTCAACCGGATCAGGGCAGAGATGTGCGCGATATTGAACGTCTTGTGCGCACACGCATTCCTATAATCAAACTGCCGGAATTGCCGCCCGCACGTATACAGCCACAAGACTTTAAATATGACTTACCTTCTGACCGACCGAGTTCACACCAAAGACCATACCGTGGACAAGGCGGCGGGTCTCGCCCGCGACATGGTGACGGAGGTGGACATAGTCGTCAAGGAAGCTCTGACCGCCCTTATAGACGCCACTAAAATCAATAAAAAAACAGTCCCGCTTGAACGGGGCTGTTTTTGTTTGTGTTGTTTTATTTTGAACACATTTTGCAGTCTCCTTTGTGGCCTGCCAAAAGATAAATTGTTGCCAAACCTACAAGTACGTAAATGACGCGCGAAACCGTTGCGTCTTGACCTCCAAATAATGTGCCTATGTCCCATTTGAAAAGACCAACAAGAAGCCAGTTTAAGCCTCCAATGATTACCAAGAGAAAACTAAGACCGTGTAAACCTTTGTTTCCTGACATGATTTTCACCCCCTTCCGCTATAGAGTTTAATTATATATAGTATAGCACGTCGACAAAAAGAACGCGAGCAAATCATTTAAAAGAAAAATAACCTTAATTTTAAGGTTATTTTTCTTGGCTCGGGGAAAGGGATTCGAACCCCTATTCACGGCTTCAAAGGCCGCTGTCCTACCATTAGACGATCCCCGAACATAAATTGTTTATACTCTCAAATACTTGTACAACGCAAGGCTCGTTGCAATCACATTCAAAATTGCCACCGCCAAAAATTCTCCCCCAAAAATAGTCCAAAAATTTGCGTTAAAATAACCGGTCAAACTAAACCCCGTACCGCTAAAAAACTGCGCGATATATGGGTCTATAAATCGCAAACCAATATACCATATAATCACTGTTAAAACAACCGCGCTGAAACTGTACAAAATTGTCTCAATCCAAAACGGCCCTCGTACAAACCAATTTCCCGCTCCCACCAATTTCATGACTCGAACTTCTTCACGATGCGTATAGACGTTTACGCGAATGGTATTAAAAATAATCAAAAATGCAATGATAGTAAGAATAATACTTACGGTTATAGCCGTCTGTTTAGTGCGGTTCGTCAAAAATCCAATACGTTTAATAATCGCCGCATGATCATCAAAAGTCTTTTTTTCAATCATCGAGTCAAATTCCGAACCCTCTATTGAGGACAGTACTTTATCATAATCTTTGGTTGTCTCCGCGCGTACCACTAAACTGGCGCCCAAAGGATTTTCCTTGAGCTCATTGAGCGAGGCTATAATATCCGGATTGTTTTTGTGTTTTTCTTTAAATTGTTCCAGCACTTGATCACGTGTGAGGTAATCAACTCCGGCAACCTCGCGCTGTCCTTCCAGTGTTTTCTTGAACGCAAGTATTTTGTCTTCCGGCACGTCAATTTTAAACAACAAGCTGATGTCTATGCGCGACTCCACCACCTTAAGCGCGGTTTGCGCTAGCGCACTCACGGAAAAAACGGTGTTCACTGATACAATCGTCAATACCAAAATGAAAATGGTGGTGAGAGACAACCCCAAGTTGCGGTAAAAATTCTTCAAAGCAAATTGCACAGTGCGTGTTAAAATGACAAACATAAATACAATAAATTACAAAACATATTTTCCGCCTTCTTGATCCGATACTACAGTACCGTGTTCCAATGTTACCACGCGGCGGCGCAGGGAGTTGACCACTTCTTTGTTGTGCGTTACGAGCACTACTGTGGTGCCAAACTCATTAATTTTCTTCAAAATTTCAATGATTTCATGCGTATTGATAGCGTCCAAATTACCCGTTGGCTCATCTGCAACCAAAATCTTTGGACGATGTACCAGCGAACGCGCAATGACGGCGCGCTGTTGCTCTCCACCGGAAACCTGATGCGGATACCGGTCGCGCTTGCCCTCCAACCCTACAATTTGCAACACCTGTGGAACAATTTCATTGATGCGCTCGTTGCCAACGCCACACACTTCCAGTGCAAACGCGACATTTTCAAACAGCGTTTTGTTGTGCAATAATTTAAAGTCCTGAAATATTACTCCAATCTGCCGGCGCAATACTGAAACTGATTTTTTTGGAATGCTCGCAATATCCCACCCGCTCACCTTTACGATCCCTTTGCTAGGACGCTCCTCCGCAATCATGAGCTTGACCAACGTGGTTTTACCGCTTCCGCTTTGCCCCACAATAGACACAAATTCACCTGATTCTATTTGCAGATGAATGTCCCTCACTCCAATACTTTGCGGCTCGTAAATTTTGGATACGTTTTTGAAATATATCATCTTCTTAAAATTATTATGGAGCCGAAGGTGGGAGTCGAACCCACGACCTCTGCTTTACGAAAGCATTGCTCTACCAACTGAGCTACTTCGGCATCAAAAGCGGGTGACGGGAATCGGACCCGTGTCTCAACCTTGGGAAGGTCGCATACTACCATTGTACTACACCCGCGCTTCCTGCCGCACCTATTATTCTATCCTCACCCACAACTTGATAATGCTTTGTTTAAGCAAATCCCCCAAAAATTGATCCGCGTCCGCGCGTATCAAGATATGCTCGGCGTGTGCGCGCGCAGGTTTCCCCTTTTTTTCTTCACGCTCAAGCAACTTAATAATATGAAAACCAAACTGAGATTGAACAATACCGCTTATCTCGCCCGGCTTGAGTGCAAACGCCGCGTCAGAAAATGGCTTGACCATTGTTTCAGCGTCAAACCAACCCAAATCTCCACCCTGCGAGGCGCTTCCGTCTTGGCTATATTGTTTTGCTAAATCCTCAAACTCTTCTTTGCCTTCTTTGACTTTTGCCAATACTTCTTCCGCTCGAGCGCGCGCTTTTGTATTCATCATATCTATCGTGGTTGTTGTTGAAAAAACTTTTTGCTGTAACAAAAATGGCATGATCACACGCTGTTTAAACTCCGCGCTTGACCACCCATAGCTTTCTTGAATCATTTTATTCGCCGCGTCTTCACTTCCTAGCGCTGTGGATAATTTTTTAAATTCTTCATCGGTATCTTTAGACGTTACCTCCACGTTATTTTTTGAGGCAAGTTCCCCCAACAACGCGGTACGCACCAAACGATCCCATACGTTTTTTCGCAATTCCGAGTCTGATGGCGTGGCGATGGCGGGGTCCTTTTTCTTGTTTGATTCATAAAAATTCTTGACCGCTTTAAAATCTTCCACATAACTCGCGTAAGGAATGCTTGTTTTGTTCACAAAACCCGCGGGCAAATGCACCACCCGCGCAAACCGCAATGACGTGTTGTCCGTCAAATTATTGCGCACAATAAGATAACTCCATACACCCACGCTTGCCAAAATTACAATTATCAACCCCACAAACACTCCTTTTAAAAGCACACCGGCCTTGTTTTTTGATGGTTGAAGAGGATCGTTTGAAGATTGCTCCGGTGGTGTTTCCGTTGGCAATTCATTGGTGGCATGAATATGAAAATCCTGTGAATTTTCTGTCATAAAATTGAAGTTAAATAAGCTTAAAAAGACAAAAATTTTTTAATTTATATGAAAAAAATATCGCCGCCAATCGCCAGCATTTGAAGTGGTATCCTTTGTTGTTGAGGTCGTTTTTCCCTCCTCCGGACCTGTGTCTCCAGTATTAAACAGTATGACTGATTCTCCGGGTTTTTGCAACCCAAACTTAAGGCGAGCTTCTTTTTCTACGAATGAATCACTTTTAGCATCCTGTAATCGTTCAAGTAAATTAAGCTTATTTTGGCTTAGTTGCGCTTTCTCATGTTCAAGAGCTTTAATTTCTTTGCGGACAACGTAATCTTGCATGGATGCTTTTAGAAAACCGAATAAAAATAAAGTAGCCACCACGCACATAACAAAAGCAAAGATGAACGAACGCAAAAAGTGTTTTGTTGAATTGCCACGCGAGATCATAGATGTTTCATCTTTAATCAATGGGCATTAAGAATTTTTTGACGCGCCAAGAGAGCTTCTTGGACATCTTCAATTTCTTCCGCGCTTAAATGGGCAATGCCTTTGAGCACACGTTCCAATTGCCCTTCTTCTCCGGCACCTCTATGTGTTTGTTCATATAGCTCAAGAATATGAGAAAGCTGAATCTGCAAGGCGTCGGAATTGCGTAAAGGATGCGATTCAAAATCATACTCCTGACCATGCGCGTATGTTTCAAACTTGATTACGCCGATACGGAAAATCGTCGCCCATGCCCCCTTGATTTCACTTCCAATAGACTGAATTTTATTCCAACCGATTTCATGCAATTCGCGATTGAATAAACCTGTCCGTTCAAGGTCTATAAGTCTATCACCTGTAACCAGCAATATATTGCTGCGCCGCAAAAACAGAAGGCGTGCGATTAGAAAAACAGCAATAACTAACGGCGCCGCGAATAGATAGACACCCCAGCGTTCAATTTGAAACAATCTGAACATGAAAAAAAATGGCGCGCCAATGATCAGGCAGATGCCAAAAATCTGCCCCGCGTAAGCCCACAAGGACTTGCGCAGAGTTAAAAGAATTTTCTCGTTTTCTTTAAGTGGAATGTTCATGTTTTTTAAAAAAAATTTATAGGTGTTTCCCTAGCTTTGATAACTCTTGCTTTGCAACAACGCGATCGTCCCACGGTATTTTTTTGTCTCCCGCAACGCACATCGCCTGCTCGCACCCTTTGCCGGTAATGAGCACCACATCCCCTTCCTGCGCTAATGAAAATGCATGCGCAATTGCTTTTTGACGATCAAGTATCTGCCACAAATTCACTCCTTCTTGCTTTCCGGCGCGCACAGAGGCGCTTGCAACGTCTCGCATAATTTCTTCCGGCGGTGTATCGTATGGATCTTCATTGGTTACCACCACATAGTCTGCTTTTTTTCCCACCAATTCTCCCACGGTAAATCTTCGTGCCTTATCCCGCCCGCCGCCGGTTGAGCCGAGCACATGAATGACGCGGCGCGGATTAAAACCCGCGACTGTTTTATAAAGCTCTTCCATGGCAACCGGCTCAAACGCGTAATCCACAATCACTTTAAATGCCTGACCCGCATTTATAAACTCAAGGCGTCCGGGAATTTGCGATAATTGAGCAACTGCTTTTTGCAAAATAGGCCATTCAATACCCAAAACGCGCCCTACTGCCAACCCGGCGCCTATATTCATTATAGTATAAGTTCCATATAAAGGCGACTGAAACACCTCCCCTTCCGCGGAAAAAGCAGTACCTTGGGGTGTTACGCGCACATCTGCAAAGTTGACTACCTTGTCTTCTGCGGATTCTTTGTACCATGGCAAATCTTTGTGGCCAAAATATAAAGCCCTCACACCGTGTGCCGCGCGGGCAAAATCCATCGCGTGCTCATTATTGCCGTTCAAAATTGCGGTTTTTGGAAACACCGCACCACGCAATTTTTTAGGAGCACACCATGCCAAATGTTTAAATAATTCAATCTTTGCGTTCTTGTAATTTTCAAATCCGCCATGCGCTTCTATGTGTTCAGGGTATAAATTTGTCAAAAGCATTACGTCGTAATTGATAAACCTGTGCCTATACTGGAGTACTGCCTGCGAGGTTGTTTCTATAATCGCCACATCGCACCCGGCGTTAACCATGCGGTGCAAGAAGCCTTGCGTTTGCATGCGGCCAAGCGTGGTCATTTTGCGGTCATTCAATTTTTGCCAGCCATTGATATAAAATTCAATGGTTGAAAGGGCGCCAACTTTGTAGCCCGCCTGTTCAAGCAACTGGCGTAAAATGTATATAGTGCTGGATTTGCCGCTCGTGCCCGTAACACCAATAACAAGCAACTCCTTGCTTGGCTGGCGATACCATAATGCACCCAACAACGCCATCTTCCAATGATACAAAGAAAAAAGCGTAGCCGGTAATAATTTTTTTATGTACTTTTTGAGCGCCATGTTTTATTTTTTTGTAAAACTCTTCTTCAATTAGTATTAAACTTCCCCCTCGTTGTTTCAGGTAATGCCTGCCACTTGTTGAAACCTTCTTCAAGTCTAGCCAATGCAGAAGTTTCAGTATAGGACGGTTCTTTTTCTTCTCTTTGAAAACTTGCTTTTAATTCTTCATTGGCGCTCTTCGCAACAAGATCCTCCAACGAAACATTTGTAACTTGTCCATCTGATGTTTTTCTTCTGCACCATTGGTACAAACCACCAAAACCATTTTTTTTCAACCAATTAGGATTAAACTTCCCCCTCGTTGTTTCAGGTAATGCCTGCCACTTCTGGAAAGCTGATTCAAGCTCCTGCAAAGCAGACTCAACAGTACGGCGTTTAAACTCGGACTTCACGCCCTCATCAAGTTGTTTTGACCCGATGCTTTAAGCTGGTCTTTGGTGAGCTGTGAAAAGTATTTCCAGTTGTTTGTTGGGTTGTTTTCTTCGGCGTGATGAACGATAAAAGTGGCATTGCCTTCTTCGTTGTTAACCAATATGACAAGTCCTTTCTCTGGCACTTCAAAGGCTTGATAACTTAATTGTCGTAGCATGTTAGGAGTGTTCCGGCCTTCATGAACGGAATATGATAAGCGGAGTTCTGTTAAAACTTCTATGAGGTATCTGGTTCTTGGAATGATAGCTTTTCTTTCAATTCCTTGACCGCTTCCCGTGGCAATCTCTCCGGGATCAGGAGGAAGTATCGTACCGTTAGTGTTTTCTATGGCTTGAGGCATCTTGATAGCACGGAGACGATGTTGTGCCTTAAGCTCTTCTACAAATGCAGACACCTCTAAATGCCATATAGAGGAAGAATCTCTGCTTTTTGAAGGGATAAACTTAAGAAACTTGGTTGCTCCAAGCATCTCTGAAAGGGTTTGCAGATTTATCCCTTGATGGTCTGCTATGAATGCCGTGATGTCTTGCTTGATAGACCATGCAAGAGCTTCTTCTT
>Ga0075967_138_pt1 | contig 8541 bp, 6 predicted proteins | sample RifGroA2_FD_67993 | JGI IMG/M metagenome (GOLD analysis project Ga0075967, IMG submission 67993) | Parcubacteria (Magasanikbacteria) bacterium GW2011_GWA2_45_39
TGCATGCCGTCACCGTAAACCGTAATCGGTTTCCCCAGAACCGCGGCGATGGTGAACCAGCTGACCCAGCCCTGATCTTCTATACCCAGTTGCATGTGTCCATAAATACACGACTGACGGAAAACTACGGTTTTCAGGCCGTAGATTCGGTGATAATCGCGGATATATTGGTCGGCGGCGCCCTTACTGCAGCCGTAAGGGGAATGGAAATCAAGATTTTGGGTTTCGGGAATTCCGTCGGGAAGATCGCGATATTTATATCGGTTATTGCCTTTTATAATTTTTATTTGTTCCATGCCGCCATAAACTTTATTGGTGGAGGCAAATAGGAGGATGGAGTCGGGACTAAAGAGTCGAATTGCTTCTAAAACATTAAAGGTTCCGAGAGCGTTGATTTCGAAATCTTCCCGAGGATTGGCAACAGAGGTGGTGACGGCGACTTGGCCGGCGAGGTGAATTACAACGTCATGGCCGGGAATTGACCGCTTTAATATATTAAAGTGGCGGATATCGCCTCTGACGACAGCCATTTTTTTGGTTCCGTACTTCTGTTTTAACCACTTGACGTTTTCTTCGGTGCCTTTTCGGGAAAAGTTATCAAAAATGGTTATCTTATTACCTTTTGACAGGTAATAGTCTGCGGTATGGACGCCGATAAATCCGGCACCTCCGGCTTCATAAACCAGGGAATAAGTTCTTTAGCGTACCACCAGGAAAATTCCTTGGATTTGGCTTGGAATTCGGCTTTTACGCCTTTTGCCAAATCTTTTGAGTTGTATTCCCAAAATCCTTGGCGTTCCCAAACTTTAGCAAATACTTCGAGCGCGTAGAATGCCTGCAGCAGGGATAGGACTAAACCGTGAAGGCCGTCTTGGTACGACCGGCGGGCAAAAAAATTCGTTATAAAATCAGATAGCGGCCAACGGATAGCATCGATCCAAGTAATTTTTTTACCGGATTTTAAAAAGTTTTCCGCTTCGTTGTCGGTATAGGTGTGATTAAACTTATCGATGTATTCGGTAATGCCGGAGTAGCTTTTATGAATTAGATGTCCTTTTAATTTTTCCGTTCTGCCTTCGACTGCCAGAAATTCGTGATTATGAATTGCTGGAAATTGTCCTTTTTCTTTGCGGAATAAGCGGAGTTGATAATCGGGATACCAAATACCGTGCTGAAGCCATTTACCGAAAACCAGATTTTGGCGCGGTATCCAGTAGCCGACCGGAGAATTCTGAATGTCGAATGACGAATGTAGAATGCCGGAAATTTCTTTGGCCAATTCCGGGGAAACTCGTTCGTCAGCGTCCAGAGACAGAATCCAATCGCCGGCGGCTTTAGAAAAGCCGAAATTTTTCGGCTTATTTAACAATTCAGGAGTATTTTTGTGTTCATGGATATTTTTTGTGTACTTTTTGGCGATTTGGACTGTTTTATCGGTTGATTCGTTGTCGACAACTATAATTTCGTCGGCGATTGGTTTGGCTGATTCAAGAGCCGGTTCAATAACCGATTCTTCGTTGTGGACTGACAGGACGACGGAAAGAGATTGTTTCATTGTTAAATTGTTACACTGCTAATTGTTTAATAGAGCGAAATTCATTGATTAGTTTTTTACCGGTTAGCAGGAATAAACAAGTGAAGTAAAGTATAACACCGGCGGGGATGGCCAGAAGGAAGAAGGAAGAAGGAAGAAGCCCGCCTGCCGGCGAGGCAGGGAAGAAGGAAAGAAAGTACAAGGCAAATCCCATTAATGCTGAACTGAAAAGAGCAGGAAGAATATTTTGTGCCAGTTTTACCGGCAGGAGGCGTTTGATGATAATCATAGGAATTATTGAGGTGGTGGCGACGAGGGCCGAGGCGGCGGCGACGCCGTTATAGCCAAATTTCCAAATTAGAAGCGGAGTCAGAATCCAAGTCAGGGTTGTCCACATGACCATCAGTTTGAGATTGATTTTGATTTTTCCCATGGCGGCGAATGAGTTAGTTAGGGTAGTCGAGATGCTTGACCACATGCCATTTATTGAAAAAAGCATCAGAGCGAGTAACGCCGGCTGCCATTTTTGATACTTGGGAATTATTTGAATCAACGCCGGAGCCAAAACGTTCATTGCCGCCAGAGTCGGGAAGATAATCAGAGCAGTAAAAAAGATTGATTTTTCAATCGCTTTGGTTAGCTCTATAGTTTTCCCTTGTAAGCGGGAGTAGGCCGGGAAGGTGACTTTGTTGATATTGTCAACGATGATTCGATGAGGAAACAGCGACCAGCGTTCGGCCCACTGGAGATAGCCGACTTGAGCGGCCGGTAAAACGATGCCGTAGTACGCGACTAAGAGCCGATCTTTGACTAGCGCCAGAATGCTGTTAAGTTGAAACGGAACTCCGAATGAGACGAGGGTTTTGAACGAATGTTTATTAAATGAAAGCGAGGGTTTCCAAGGGGAAACGATATAAATAGCAATTAACCCGAGGATACTGCGAATTAGAATCGCCAGGGTAAAACTGGTAATGCCAAAACCGCGCCAGGCCAGGATGACGGCGGCGGCATAAAATGCAAGATTTTCAATGATTTGGGGGATAACCAATTTTCCAAAATCAAGACGGCGTTCCAGGCGAATGCTGGGGATGGTTTTTAAGGTGGATAGGAAGAATGAAATCAGGAGGGCGCGGAAAAGCCAAACACCGGCGTTTGAAAGAGAATAGAGGCGGCCGACAACTCCGGTTAATAAAAATCCGGCGGTAACAAGTAAAAGAGACAATAACTGTTGGATGGTGAAGGTGGTGGATAAATCATCTTTGTCAAGCTTTTTCTTTTGAATCAGGGCGGCGGCCAGGCCAATATCGGAGAAATAAACCAGGATGTCAACCGCGGCGGCGGTGATGCCGAAAATTCCGAAGTGGACCGGGTCGAGAAAAACCGTTAATAAGAAAGTGGCGGCGATGGCAATTACCTGAAGTAGTCCCGTTCGCAGAAACAGAGCTATTACACCCGTGACAGAACGATGTTTGACTTGTTCAATGGTAGATTCTTCGGCGATTTTGTAGTCCATAAGCGAGCAAGGCAGCGAGCGTTAATAAGCTTATAAAGTAAATATTCATCGGAGCGGCGGGAAACCTCCCAAAGAATCCGCTCCCGGGATGTCAGCTGGGCAGCCGATGTTGGGTATTTGAATTGGGGCTGGAAGAACTTAAGGGAGGAAACAATAAATAAGAAAGTCAGCCCCAGCACTACGCTTACTTGCTCCCATGGTCTACGTCCATGCGTCGCAAGGGCGCGAGTGCGGGGTTCGGGCGTACCTGCTGAATTTTCGCTAGAGCGAAAATTCAGGGTCCGTCCGAAAAATAGCGTTAGAAGTTTGCGAGACTGTTGATGATTGATGAAGGTTTCGTAAACTTTTATCGTTTTCCAAATTACCCAGGCGGCGAGGATAGATGAAAATAAGGATGCAAAGGTTAAAAAGCGCCAGGGGAATTGGACGTAGGCGAGAATGGGGATAGACTTCCAGATTATAGTTGAGTATGGCAATAGAAGATAGATTGAGGCAGTGAAGGATATGGCAGAAAAAATTGCTAAATTGTTTCCGCCAAAGGCGGATTGGCCTTTGGCCAAAAATTGTCGTATTGTTGATTTCTTTTTAACAATATAACAATATAACAATATAACAATGGCTGCGAGGGAACCGAGCAGATATACTTTCCCCAATTGAAGCGACAATCCATCGTCGGTTTTCGGGGAAGAGCCGCCATAACCCCAAGGCGATGTCCAGAGTTGGTTAAAAGTTATTAGGTGTTTGGCCGGCGGATCGAATTTTTCAAATACCATTTGCGATACTTGGGTTTTACCTGTTTCCGTGAGGGCCGGCAGCCAGAAGAAAGCGCTCAAGCCTAAAGCTAAAATTATGGATGATGGATGATGGATGATGGATAATACGGTCATTTTTGATTTTTTTGACCTTGATGTTTCGAGACATCGGAGCAAGATCTCGAGTGCAAAAAATGGAATGGACATGAAAGCGGTAAGGTTGTGGGATGTAATCAAAGCGGCAAGGGAAAATCCGGAGAGAATTATTTTTCGTTTCCAAATGGCATAGAAAACCAGCGGTAGTAATGCAAAAGCCCAGTATTCGGCGACGGCGCCGCGGACGTAGATTTGGACAGCGTGATAAGGAGCATAGATGTATAAGATTGACGCCAGAAACGCTCCCCAGCGCGGCACTAGCAGTCGGGAAAAAAGATACATGGTTAAACCGCTCAAAATAATGGGAAAGATAAACATCATTTTGGCGGCGAGAAGAGCGTCTCCCCCCAAAAACATAGATAGGGCGCCAAAGTAATAAGGCAGGGGATTGTAGAAATTGAAAATCGGATAGCCGTAACCGTAGCCCAAGTCCGGCACCCAGCGGACCGGGAATTGGCCGGCGGAGAGCGCTTGATACATTTGTTGAACCCGGACGACTTGGGTGTCGTCGTGGATGGGGAAATACCCCGGGGTGATGATTTGATAAATTGCCGGTATACTTACGGCTATGAGTAGGACCGTAATCAGGAAAGATTTGGCCTTCATTTCATGTATTGTACTGTTATCACTGTGGGGACTGCAAACTTGGCGTCTGCGGCGGCGATGAGAAGCGGAGCCAAACAAGAGCCGGCGATAGAAGTTTCTTTGCCGTCAATAAAAATTTTCCAGCCCGGGTAGTAGTGAACTTGGGGAATTTCAGGTCTTTTTTGCGGTAAATCTGTAACCCAAATCGGGGTGTATTCGGCGCGGACGGTGGTGGTATCGTCGTTGGTCTGGTAATACTCCGGCGGGCGGTTAATAAACGAGGTGGGGGTCAGATATTTTATAGAAGACGCAAAGGAAACAACGACGATGACAATAGTCATTGTGAGCGGAGGGACGTCAGACGTCCCGAAGCGTGGCAATCCCGCCGAGATTGCCACGTCGCTACGCTCCTCGCAATGACGAGGTGTGACTATATCGGATATTTTGTTTATAAATCTAGATGAAATTGCGGCGGAGATGAATGAGAATAAACTTAATAATCTCCAAGGGAATTGGATAACTTGAGCGAATTTTAAAGTTTCCCAAAGCCAACTTGATGATTTTGTCAGGAAAAACAGCGGCGCACCGGCAGAAAAAATTGCAGTGACAATTCCGGTTCTGTTTAACGCTTCGGTGAAAGTGAGATATTCGTTTTGAAAGTCGGAAACAGAAATTTGGCCGGTGCGGACGAAGCGAAGTTCGAAGAGCGCGGGCATCCAGAAAAAAGCGGCCAGTCCAATTCCTAAAATTAAGAAAACTGTCGCAGGTTTATAATTTTTATAACCTTTATAACTCTTATAAAATTTATAAGCGACGATGAGTGGCAGAAAGAGAATGGCGACGACATTGTGAGATAGGATTAGCATTGCCAGAAATAGGGACGCAAGCGGTAGTTTATTTCGAGAAACTGCCCAGAAAATCCACGGGACAATTCCCATGGCGGCAATTTCTCCCAGTGAACCGCGTTGATAAAGGTTGAAAGCGACGTAGGGAGAGTAAACGTAAGTTAGGGAACCTATAAGGGACGACAAAATTTTGTTGCCGGAATGGAGCCAAGCGAACATGCCGAGGGCCATGCTGACGACCGAAATCGCCATGATGAATTGAATGGCGGCGGCGGGGTCTCCGGTTAAAAAATATACCGGTTCGGCAAGATAAAAAGGCAGCGGATAGAGAAAGTTGGCAACCGGATAACCGTAACCGTGGTTGAGGCGCGGCAGCCAGCGGACCGGAAACTGGCCTTGGCGGAGAGCGTCATGGAAAGCGGTCAGGCGAATCACCATCCATTCGCCGTCGTGGGACGTATAGAAGCCGGGGCGGAGAAGGTTCCAGAGGAGAGGCAGCAGGAAAATTGTGAGAGGAATCCAATATTTCATAAACGAACAAACGAACAAAAGCTCAAACGAACAAAAAAACTAAAAAATTGCCAAACTAAAAAACATAAAAATGTTTTGTTTCCGCCAAAGGCGGATCAGCCTTTGGCTGAAGTTTTTTGGTTTATTGGTTTATTTGTTAGTTTGTAAGTTTGTTAGTTTGTTAGTTTAATCAATAAATCTATACTTTATTAGAGTAAACAACGCAGGAAGGGCGTCTTTCCAGGAAATTTTTTTGCCTTCGTGGTATTCGCGGCCGGCGTAAGAGATGGGAACTTCCCAAATCCTAATCCCTTTTTTAAGAATCTTGGCGGTGACTTCCGGTTCGAATTCGAAATGCTTGGCTTGAAGATTCAATGATTTTGCTAATTTAACCGGCATCAATTTGTAGCAGGTTTCCATATCTGAAAGAGTGGTGTTGTAGAGAACGTTAGTTACTAAAGTTAGAAATTGGTTGCCGATCCAGTGCCAAAAGAACATGTTGCGGCGTTGGCCGGTGAAGCGGGAACCATAGACGACTTCGGCTTTGCCGCGACGAATAGGTTCTAACATTGTCAAAATATCTTGAGGGTCGTATTCCAAATCGGCGTCCTGGACCAGAAGGTAGTCGCCGGTGGCTCTGGCGATTCCGGTTCTAATCGCGGCGCCTTTGCCCTGATTCTTTTTGTGATTTATAACCTTTATATCTTTTACTTGTCCTGAGCGAAGTCGAAGGATATCTTTTATAACTAGGGAAGTTTCGTCGGTCGAACCGTCGTTGACGACAATAATTTCTTTGTCAAAACCCTTGACGGCTTTGACTTGGCGAATAATTTCGCCGATGGTTTTACCTTCGTTGTAGACGGGGATGATGATGGATAGTTTCATATATTCATTAAAACACAAGAACATTAAAACAGGCAGTCATAATTATCATAATTATAAAGATCGGTAGTTGAATTCTAAAGTGTGTTTTCCCGGAGAGACTTGGACAGATCGGAAGGCGTGGAAGGCGGGGAAAATTTCGACTTCTTGGTTATCGACAGCGGCTTTCCAGCCGGGGTAGAAGGTGTCGGTGAGGATCACATAGCCGTTTTGGGGAGCGTCTATTTCGATTTCTACCGAGTTTGGGAGATACTTGGTAATTTTGGCCGGAGTGAGGGAAGTTAGATATATGGGGGTGGTGAGGGCGGTGAGGGATGTAGGGAGATCAGCAGTAAAGAAGGCGCGGGGGAAAGCGCTGGTATTTTCGTAGATTTGCCATTTGCCTTGTTCCCAGATGAGTTTGAAGTCAGGGGATAGGTCGTTGGATCGTTGTCCGGGGTGCCGCGATAAAAGGTCGTCTTTGTTGATGATCCAGCGGACTCCGGTTAAATTCCAGAGATTATTTCTGGCTGTTGTGGGATTGGTAGGAGTAACAACGGTGGAGCGGGAAAAATCGGTAACCGGTTGACCGTTATTTTGGGCGGTCCAGACCAATTCGCCGACGCGGCGGGGATAAAGGGCGTCGTAGCCGGATAAGTCATAGAGGCCGTAGTAAGTGGCGAAATTGGTTTCAATGGTACTTCCCGGAGTCGAAGCAAACCGGCTGTAGTCGGCGGATAATTCCTGCAACTTTTCAATTACCGGAGTTGAAGGATAGATAAAATCTTTTTCGGTATAGTTAACCGTTTTGTGCCCGAAAAGAATCAATTCGGTTAGAGTTACCAGGGCTATAGTTGGTACGAGGAGTCTCCTTGCCGCGGCAAGGAGACTCCTCTTTTGATTTTCGAGAAGCAGAGTTGTGATGAAAAGTCCGGCGATGCCGGTGGGGATGATCAGATTTCGAACAGAGACTGAGCGAAATTCCGGCGATGTCATAAAAGCGGCTATCCAAAGACTTCCGATCAAGAAGCAGATAATTGCTAGCGGTAGATAAAGGCCAGGCCTTTCCAGGAAAGGCCTGGCCTTTTTGGCAGTATTTGATGTAGTTTGTTCAATAAACCGGTTGATTCCGGCGGCGGCCAACAGAACCGTGGCCAGCGGCCAGAGTATCAGCCAGCGGCTGGCGACGGAGGTGGAGAAAATCGGAATGTTAAGTTTGCCAATAAGCAAAGAGACGGGGTTGGGAAGAACTAAAACGAAAATTAGCAGAAGAATGAAAACGGCGAATTTCTTAATTTGGCTAATTTGACGAATTTGGCTAATTAGGCCAATTAAAGAAAATCCTAAAATTGCAATTCCGGAATAGGCGGTGGTTTCCACGAAATTGGCTTGGCCGCGGAAATTGCCGGTGGCCGGATTTCCGAGATAATTCGGAGCGGTTAATTGTGATATTTGACTCCACGGCAAGAGAGTTTTTTCGTAAACGAATTCGCTTGAGGGTTGTTCCCGGCTGGCTTCTTGGTAGTAGCGAATAGCGGGAATCCACTGGATAGAAGTGACGATTAGGGCAACCGCGGTTGACAGGAGGAACTTTTTAAAACTACGGTTGACGGCGGCAAAAAGCGCGGCGGCAGTTAAGGCGATGAGAGCCATTTGGGGGTGGCCGGAAAAAATAATGGCCGAAATGGCTAAAATGGTTGAAACGGTTTTCCGTCGATAAATAAACAGTAAAACCCATGGCAATAAAGCGTAAATAAATCCGTGGATATTCCATTCAATCCAGGC
>Ga0075967_128_pt1 | contig 6565 bp, 11 predicted proteins | sample RifGroA2_FD_67993 | JGI IMG/M metagenome (GOLD analysis project Ga0075967, IMG submission 67993) | Parcubacteria (Magasanikbacteria) bacterium GW2011_GWA2_45_39
CGGCGCAAGCATGTACATCACCAGTTTTCCGTGTTTAATATGCATGAGGGCCATAGTCGCGGCCGGGATTAAAAAGGTTATCTATATGAATGATTTTTATAAACCGCACCATATGGATCTATTTACTAAGAATAGAGTTAAAGTAAAGCAGATTGCTGAAGATAAAGTTCGGAGAAAAAGAAATGGCTAAAATGGCTGCAATGGCTATAATGGTTTGAAAACCGTTTATAACCATTCTAACCATTCTAACCATTCTAACCATTCTAACCGTTTGAATTCTTCCTGGCCTAAATATTTCCGCGACCGCCTGATTCTCGGCAACCCCGACTCCGACTCCGCCGTCGCCACTCTGTGGACTCCGATGAACGTGGTGGCAAAAATAGTTGATGTTTCAAAAGTTTCAGTCATCGGTCAGCTTTATACCAAAAGGGGGATAAACTATTTGCTGCGAAATGTTTTGCTGAATCCGAGAATTAAACGCTTAATGCTGGTCGGGGCTGATTTAATGGAAGCAGGAGATACATTGTTTGGACTCAAAAAAGGCCTGGACTTGCGACGCAAGGCCAGGCCTTATCAAAGACCTGATTGGCTGGACGAGAACATCTCATCGGACGGAGTTGGAAAGTTTATCAACAATGTTGACATAATTAACGAAATCGGTCCTGTTTCATCTAATAAACGGCGAAAAAATCTGGCAAGTCTGGATTCGTTTATTGCAATTGATCAATCGCTTCGGCCGCCCCAGCCCGATGATTCACCATTACGGCGCCGAGCGGATTTCCGAACTCATAAATTTAACCGCCGTCATTTACGATGAAAATCCCGACCCCCCTGATATCCCCGATTGGCTGCCTTTCACCAAAACCGATGTCAAAAAATACGTCGCCGGCTTCCTGTCTTCGTCCCGCGGCGACGAGGCCTACACCTACGGCGAAAGGTTAAAATCATTTCCGCTGGAGAAATACGACCAAAAACTTCTGGAAGACCTGCGTCATTGCGAGGGTGCCTTAGGCGCCCGCGGCAATCTCGAAGATATTCGGCAGACGTTTGCGCGAGCTATTTCAGATAAAACCTTAAACCAGCAAAAAATCATCGTCGAAAAGTTAAAAAGTTTTCCGGAAAACAAGGGCGCCATTGCCGTTCTCTGGGAACCGATTATTGACAACTTCGGCCTAAGGGAAATTTGGCGCACCCCCTGTCTGGTTTTGGTCCAAGCCGTCATCAGAGATAAAAAACTATTTCTCACCGCCTATTTTCGCAGTAACGACATGTTCGGCAGCTGGCCGCTTAATTGTTTTGGACTCCGCGCTTTCCAAAAAGAAACTGCCGCTTTAATAGATAAAAGTATAAAGTTGGGGCCGCTGACCACAATTTCCCACTCGGCCCATATCTACGAAAACAATTGGCAGCTGGCCGAAAAAATAGTGCACGACCATTGGAGCGATGTCTCCTGCGAATGGGACCCGAGGGGCAATCTGACTTTTGAAGTTGAGGCCGACTTTATTATAATAAAGCACTTGTCTCCCGACGGGATATTTTTGGATGAATACCGCCAAAATGGCCAAGAGGAAAAAGCCGCCAAGCGGTTGTGTTTCCGGCTGGAATCCGCCGGATTATTTTCCACTATCGGCAACGCCATGTACGCCGCCCGCCAAATTGAACGCGCCGAAACCGCGATAAAATTGGGATTGCCATTCATCTCTGACGAACCGCTGGATTTCAAAAAAAAGTATGCCAAATAAATTAAACTGGATTAGTCAAATCAAATTTCTGTGTTTCGACGTTGACGGGACATTGTACCGAACCGTGCCGGCGCTGTGGGATGCGATTAAGGGGAAAATATTAAGTAAAGTTATAGAGTTAAGAAAAAGTTCCGAACCCGAAGCGCAAAAATACGTTGATGACAGGTTCAAAATTCTCGGAAGTTCCACCAAAGTGTTGGCGGAGCTGGGCATAGATAGTCAAGATTTTTTCATTCGCGCTTTTAGTTCGGTGAATGTAAACAAATACATCTCGCCGGATAAGAAGTTAGAAACATTAATTAACAAACTGCGGCAAAAATACATAGTCGGCATTTTAAGTAACGGCGATATCAACAGTGTCATCCGGAAAATTACGGCCGTCGGTCTGTCGCCGAAACTTTTTTCGCCTTTGGTGGCGACGTATGAATTCGGGGTTGTTAAACCCGATCCGGCGCCGTTTCTCAAAGTTATCGAAGCAGCCGGGGTTAGGCCGGAAGAATCGGTGTATATCGGCGACCGGGAAGAAACCGACATTCTTGGCGCCAAGGCCGTCGGCATGAGAACCATCATGGTCTGGGGCGAAAGCCGAGAAGCGGATTTATCAATTCCCAAAATATACGATTTGGAGAAAACATTTTTGCTATCATAAGGTCGAACCTTTGAAAAAATAATGGGGAAAAATTCAGACAGACTCTCAAAGCTTTTCGCTCTTCAGGCTAAATTCAATGATAGAGTCGTTCCCGAAGGGATGAAAAAATATCTTCGTGGTCGCGCTTCGCAGGCAGAAAGAAATAAGTGGTTGTTGCGAAATGCCCGAGCCATCATTCACGAAGCCGTTGAACTGGAAGATTCTTGCCTGTGGAAATGGTGGTCAAAAGATAAAGATATCGATTTACAAAATATCCGCGTAGAAATAATTGATCTCTGGCATTTTTTATTAAGTATTACCATGTTTGCCAATTTGGATGCCGACGAACTTTACCGGCTATATAAGAAGAAACTTTTGATAAATCACCATCGTCAAGATAAAGGTTATTCTAAAAAAATCAAGGACGAATCGGATAACCTGTCGGTAGTTTAAGGAGTAATCCTCAGGGTTTCCACCAGCTGTTTAATTAACCCCACCACCACCGGCGGCGCCAGCAGACTGAAAGATTCAATGCCGTTATCGTCTTTCACCGTCCATGGTTTTTCCGTGACTTTGACTTTTTTGGTTTTTTCATCCCGGCTTAGGACGTATTCCGGGGTTATCTCGTAGTTATCGAAATATTTGGCCGCCTCGCCGGCCGCCACGTGATTGCGCAGTAAAATTTTTGGCATCCCATGAAGCGAAAAAGCGATTTTTATTATGTCTTCGTCTTTAATCAACCGTTGCCGAATCGGCGCCATTCCCAATTCGTCTCCTTCTTTCCTTTCCATTCTGGCGCCCCGGCAGGCGGGGTTGTCGCAGCTTAGGTAAAATTCCTTTTTATTTTCATCGTAGCCGAGTTTGCTGGTAATCAACAGTTTTATATTCCGAGAGGTTTGGCATACCGGACAAACTACCCTGAATTTAATTCTTTCGTCGATAACGCTCTCGGGAATGTCAATCAGAATAAAAAGATCGGGCGCGTCGGTATAGCCGGCCAAATCTCGAAAATACAGAGCGTACGACATTTGATCCGACTCCCGCGGCAAGCCGTCAATGAATAAACTTTTTCCGCCCAGTTTCGAAATATGGAGCTTCAACAGCGCCAAAATGAATTCCGTCGGCAAAAGGGTTTTGGTGCTTCTGCCCATTAGCGCCGCCACCGCGTCGTCAAAAGAAATATAACCGCGGTACAGCCGCTTAAGTTTTTCAAAATCAGGGCTTTTTGAGAACTCGTCCCAATTTTTATGCACGTCGCGAACCAGATCGCCAACCGAAACATGAGCGGTCTTTTCCTCTCCGAAAATTTCCGTAAACAGCTTGGTATACGTTCCCTTGCCGGCGTTTTTCTTGCCCAGAAAATAAGCGATAAAGTTGTTATGTTTTAAATATTCTTTAAGATGTCTGATTTCATCCCCGACTTTGGCTTGAAAATATTTTTCCCTGCCGGCCGGCCCGGTCAAATCGAAAACGGTATTCAATCCCTTAACTTTAGTGCCGATAACCGGAAACTCCAGACCTTTCATTGAGGTGTATATTATCACAAACCGGACAAAATCAATATGCCAAAAAAAGGAATTTTTATCGTCATCGAGGGTATCGACGGCTCCGGCAAAGCCACCACAACATCGCCAAACTCAAGGGCCGGGCCAAAACCAAATATCGCGACTGGCTGTGGCGGATGGGATACCAAGAATTGGGAATCTTGCGGCCGGATCTGGTTTTATTTCTCGACGTGCCGCCGGATATTTCCCGGAAACTCAATCGCCAAAAATCCGATAGAAAATATTTGAAAGGCATGAAGCAGGATATCGCCGAACGCCGCCGCGATCACCAACTGGCCGCCTATAAAAGTTATCTCAATGAGGTCCGCCTCAACGATTGGTGGCTTAAAATCCGCTGTCTCACCAATGATAAACTTGAATTAGCCGCCGCCGTCCACCACCGGATTTGGAATAAACTTTCAGGTCTTGAGGGTCAAATAATCTTAAATGCCCCCCCAGTTTTTTTGCCGCCAGATAGGGATCTTCAACTCTTGCCGCAGGAATTTCGGCATATGATTTTAGGTATCCCGCGCCGATCGTACTTTCGCCGCCGGCCGGGCCGTTAAGTCCCATAACTATCGACCTCCCCCCAACACCAAAAGCTCTCCAACAATTGATCTAAACGCCTCGATTTCCCTCATGGCGTCAATTGGAGTATCGCTTCGATGCATCAAATTATTCGGCATCATGGAATCTTTAGCATACCGGCCCCGGATTGAATCAGGTCTAGCTTGGCTGGGGCGGGTCACTCCCACAATTTTTTTCAGCCACTCAACCGCGCCGCTCTCCGGCCGCGAAACCAGCATCATCGTCACCGGATCGGAGGTAATAAAACGCAGATACCTTTTGGCCACCGATTCGCCAACAACTTCGCTTGGGATTCTCGATAAACGGGCAATGGTTTCCTCGCCATAGAATCTTTCGGTTTGGGTTTCATCTAATAACGCGTGAAACTGAAGCGGCACGATGTCTACTCCGATAGCGGCAACGATCGCCCGCGCCGCCTCATCGTCGTCATCCGGCAAACCGATACCCTCATTGGCTCTGGGCTTAATCATTCCCAGAGTCATTTCATCTCCATTTACCAATTGGCCCAAAATCGCAGCCGCCAACAGCCCGTCTAACTCAGTCAGTTTTTCTCTGTCTGGCTGTTCCAATTTACCGGCTCCACCGCGTAGATTCCGAACAGTGATTTTTGCCGCCGCCCTGCTGGAGAAACCAATTGGAGGCGTATAATCTCTTAAAGACGCAAGAAATTCTTCTTTTTCCGATTGGTTCATAAATAATCGGGCAGATTCCTTAAATTTTGATTATACCCGATTAACCAAATGACCACCGGATGCGTATATTTTCCCAGTTGACAAACTGCCGGCGGATTTGGTATAAGAAATTCCCAGGACCAAAGCCCTGGTTTTTTTATGGAAAAAATACTTTTGAATTTTGGAATTAGAAGAAAACCACCCGTTATTGATCAAAAGCTTTAACCCCGCTACGGCGGGGTTATTTTTTTTGAGAGGGGGTGAAAAATATGTCCGATTTGGGATTCAACCTTTACGGCGGCGGGAATCCGGCACTCTCACTCGAACGAAAAGTTGTGGCCGACCCCAATGCTCCACTTCCGGTTGTCGCGGTTGGAGTACTTGGAGAATTAGATCGACTTAAAACTGAATTTCGAAACTATACCGCTGAAATAATTCGAGGCGAGAGCGGAGAGCCGATTATAATTAAGGTTCTAAAAGCTTGGAATTAAGGCCATCGCAATGATTCCCGGGAAAAAAGTATTACTTGACAAAAAAATCATACGTATGATAAAGTAAGAATATGCTTTATCCGACTACAATAACTTCTAAATGGCAAATGACCATCCCCAAACAGGTTCGAAAAACTCTGGGCCTCAAGCGGCAGGGGAGAGTAGTCATTGGCGTGGAACCAATAAAAAAAACATTTACCATCCATCAACCGCCGTCAATTTTTGATCTTGCGGGGACATTCACACCCAAGGATAAAAGAAAGATTATCGACGCGGTGAAAATTCGTGACTATATGGAAAAGCACTATGAACGCACCTGACAGGAAATTGATGGTTCTCATTGACACCAATATTTTTCTTCGGATCTTCGTTAAGGAAAACGAATTAATGTTTCAAGAATGTAGGCAAGCTCTTAGATTGGTTGCCCGCAGAACCATTGCGGCATACACAAATACGATCGTTCTTACGGAAATTCAGTTTGTCCTTACGACCATCTATAACTACCCGCGAGATAGAATCAAAGAGGCGCTGGTATCCGTCCTTTCAATTCCCAATATAAAAATCATAGATGATACCGATGCTCGGTTGGCGGTAGACGCATACGGTAAAACAACAGTTAAGTTTGCCGATTGCCTGTTAGCTTCCTCCAAACGTGTTCGAGAGGGGAAATCCGCCATTCTTTCCTACGACCGCGACTTTGATAAACTCGGTGTCCGCCGCGTCGAGCCGAAAGATATTCTATCCTTTGTAGTAGAATAACTCCTTATATGACGATTCCCCAGTTTATCACATTGGAGAAACAGCGCCAGCGGGAGACGCTGATGATGATTCCGTCGGAGAATTACACCTATCCCGAGGTTCGCCGCGCCGTCGGATCGGTCCTGATGCACAAATATTCGGA
>Ga0075967_134_pt1 | contig 6399 bp, 7 predicted proteins | sample RifGroA2_FD_67993 | JGI IMG/M metagenome (GOLD analysis project Ga0075967, IMG submission 67993) | Parcubacteria (Magasanikbacteria) bacterium GW2011_GWA2_45_39
TCCACGGCGTAAAGCGGCTCCTTTGCCCTGATTCTTTTCTTGTAATAACACACGATATACAGACTGTGGGAGTTTGTTCAAAATATCTCGCGTGCCATCGATTGAACAATCGTCAACAATAATAACCTCTTTTGAAAGGGTTCCCAAATCTACAGACATGACCGCCGCCAACAATTTTTCAAGCGTTTTGGCTTCATTATATACAGGAATAACAATAGAAAGCTTCATATTTTATTACTCATTATCACTAAAATCTTATCAATTAATTGATCCAAATCATAGGTGTTTTTGATGTAAGTATGTGCTTTTTCAGAGATAGGGTTAGTAGATTCAAGTATACCAAAGCCATGTAATTTTTCAATAAGCTGAGCCAAAGAACGGCTATTCCCTTGAGGAAATTGAAATACTACATTGGCAGATAGTTCCTTCATATAGGCGTCGCTGGAAGTTACAACCGGCAAACCAGCCGCCAACGCTTCAAGAACCACTTTGTCAACACTACCGGTGCGGCTCGCATGCAAAAACAAGTTATAATCCGCCAATATTCCAGGGATATGGGAATGAATAATACCACCGCGCACATGCACTTCTTGCTCAAGATCTAACTCGCCGATCAAAGAATGCAATGCATCCACATATTTATAATCATATTTTGTAATTGGCGCGCCATATATATCAAGAAAAATTTGTTGTGTTAAATTTTGTTTTTTAAAATAATAGACCGCTAAAATAAGTGTTTTGAGATCTTTAGACGATGCAATACGCCCAATGGAAATCATGGCAATGGTATTTACTGGGAGTACTTTTCTTGGATTTCTAAAATCGTCCGTGTTAATACCATGTCCGACAAAAATAATTTTCTTGCTTTGCAAACGACAACTTTCCGGCGAGGCGCTTACTATATGTGTTACAAATTTTTCCGCAAGCCACAAATGTGCGGTAACTGATTTGTGTACATACCACAGCGTCACCGGATATTTCATCATTCTCCATAAGAGTCCGCCCAAAATCACATATTCCGGATTCATGTGAACAAAAACCGCGTTATATCGTCCGCGCAATTGCCAAAGCAATTTATAAAATCTATATATGTAGACTAAACGCATCTTTTCTTGATTCTCTTTTCCCAAAGAAAAAACTGAAACATTTTTTGGGAGTTTTACTGCACCTTTTTCAAGACATATAATAGTCAACGTATCCACGTGTTCAGCAATTTTTTTTAACCACTCATGAAAAAAACCCAAATTTGAATCATTGAGATCAACTTTTTGAGTAATGACCAAAAGTTTCAATTTTTTATTTGCCATAAATCAAAATTATTCCAGACACAATAATCCAGACTAACACCGCTACTTGTATACCGGCATCTCCAAGAATATCATCGCTTGGCCCATGTGATGATGGTAGATGGCAAAACAACCATATTCATTTGGTTTAAAAACTCCAAAGAATAATCCTGCAAAACTCCTCGGGAAAAACCGCTCGCGCCATGCAGTAATTCATTGCGGCGCTTGCTGATTGCCAAAAACAATGCCAGAAAAAAAGTGCATAAAATAAGCCATACGGAAAAAGATACGCTTATGGCCACTGCTCCGGCAATTACCCGGATCACAAATCCAAGCGCTATAGCTAACACGTCTATTATGACAATTCGCTTTAACCAAAAAGAATATAACAACTGCAAAACTAAATAAGCCATAACTGCCCAAAAAAACGAAGTGTTCAAAAACCAGCCGCCAAGGGACGCAACAGTAGCCAATATAACCGCAAAAAATATCGCGAAAAAAGGTGAAATCTTTACCGCTGCCAAGGGACGATATTTCTTGGTGGGATGTTCTCTGTCGCTTTTTATATCCACTACATCATTCATGATATACACCGCGCTTGAAGCAAAACAAAATAAAACAAAAGCTTCAACGGCAAATAATACCTTCTGGCTATCCAAAAAATCTTTTACAAAAATCAAAGCGGCAAAAATAAAAAAATTCTTGGTCCACTGTTTTGGGCGCATTGAGATAAAAATTTCAATAATAGTATGTTTTACCCGCATATACTCTCTATAGCATTCTTAAATTGTTTCTTGTCTCCCACCGGCACTATTGCCACGTTTTCGCTTGGGACTACTTCAAAATTCGCAACCCCCACGTCATTCATAATTACTCTGCGCCCGGCTGCCAGCGCTTCCATCACGACCATACCATATCCCTCGCTCAAACTAGGGAACAAGAGACAGTCAGCTGATTTAAGGTAGCTATACGGGTCGCTTGTCCACTCCTCCATTTTGATATTTTTTTCCATGCCCAATTGTTTAATCAGGTGCACAATTCTGTCTCGCTCCACACCATCTCCTACTATCAATAAAAGAGTATCGTGATGAGCGCGCGAAACCTCTGTAAACACTTTCACAAGCCATGGAATATTTTTAACACTATCAAGCCGACCAAGGCACAAAAATATGGTACGCGCATCGGGATATTTTGCGTGGATATCAAACTTTGGCTGATACCTTTTGATATATTCAGTATCCACGGGCACCGGCTTTATAGTAATTTTTTCATTTGACACGCCGCGCGCAATTAATGACTGTTTAATTCTTTCTCCAACACAACGTATGGTATTTGCACGCGGAATGACAAAAAGTCCAATAATGTAGCGTACAAAGTTAGTTAAACCGCTCTTACGATAATAATTTGACCCATAAAAATCCCCGTGCATCTGTACCTCAAACGGCACCTGCGTGCGTTTTGATAATCGTAAACCAATCAAACCGGTAAAAAAAGGATCCTGCGAAGTGATATGTTGTATGTTCTTTTCTTTAATAAATTTTAAACCTAACCAGTACAAACCAAAAAACTGACACACTTTATTACCGCCCACAGAATTCAGAATGAGGCTCTAGTATATTTTTGTCTAAACTGATCATTAACTGGCTCATACGGATTCCAATGTTTTTTTTGTTTCTTCTATCATAGTGGAAGGTTCAAATCGTTTAAAAAACTCTCCCCTATCCAACTGCGACCACGGATTATTAGTTATTCCACTTCCTAAAAAATGAATAATCTGTTTCAAGATCACTCCTTTATCGCTGTATTGAAAAAGCTCTCCTGTTTTTCCGGAAATTATAATCTCGTCATTTCCTCCGCTCGCACTTGCCAAAACCGGTACATTGAAACCTAACGCTTCCAAAATCACATGTGACAATCCTTCATATCCGCTATTTAAAACAAACAAATCAGCGGCATGAATATGGGCAAGTGTTTCTGTGCGCGACAAATTACCATGCAACTGCACTACTGTTTCCATGTGCAAATCTTTAATTTTTGATTTTAAATTCTCCATTTCCGGACCGTCGCCGATAATTTTTAATCGTGTGTTGGGATGCTTTTCTAAAATCTCCGGCATAATTTCTATAAGCCCCTGCATCCCTTTCCATGGAACAAGACGCCCGACCGAGACAATCCAACGTTCATCAGAAGGCTTTTTGACCGGATCAACAGCTTGAAACTTAACTGCATTATAAATCACTTTAATTTTTTCACTTGACACACCCCAACCTTTTACTATGGCGGCAAGATATTTGCTTGGCACAATCACACAATCCGCATTACGCACAACTTCTCTCTCAATTTTTTTCAACCTGCCAATTTTTCCCGTATATTTCTTCTCTTGAAATTCATCCACCGAATCTTTGACAAGTCCGCGCACTTGTCCTTGTTCCCAAGCATAATCCCCCACTACTTTTACCACAAACTTTTTATTGAGCAATCGTGCAATTATCCACGCAGGTAATCCCGCATTAACTGGGCCCATGGCATAAATCTTATCACTTTTCCACGCATGCCAAAACAATAACACCATAAAATGCGCATACCGAAACAGTTTGAAACGCGTTACGACACGAAATAATTTTACTTTCTTATCAAGCACGCTTCTGTCTGGATCTGAGTTCAAAGAAACAATCACCACCTCAATACACTGCGCAACCAAACCATTCGCAAGTTGGACCGCGTAGGTAGCGGGACCGCCGGATTCCGGTGGAAAAATGTCTGCCGCTATGAGGACGCGCATATCGTATCAAAAATAGATTTCATTTGCCCGCTTATGCTTTGCCAATCATACTTCTTCAGCACCAGCGCGCGCGCCTCTGCCACCACATGCAGGCGCGTTGTCAAATCAGTCAACGCACGGCGCAATACCGACGTTATGTTTTTCGGATTGCCACTTATACACACAAAACCTGTTTCATTGTCAATTAAAAAATCTTTAATCCCGCCCACCATCGGCGCGACAACAGGCACGCCGGCAGCCATTGCTTCTAAAAAAACATTACCTAATCCTTCAGAAAGAGATGGGCGGCAAAATACATCGCTTGCCCATAAATATCTTGGCAGATCCTTATGGTTTACAAGACCGACAAAATGAACCCTATCTTTTAATTTTTTCGTTTGAACAAGCGTATGCAAATTTTGAGAAAGTGTACCCTCACCCACAATCATAAGATGCACGTCTTCCGGTAAAAATTTCATCGCCCGTATTAAATCTGCAATACCGTTTTTAGGCACAAGACGCGAAATACTGATGACAAGGGGCGCTTTCAAAGGTATGCCATATTGTTGCCGTACCTCCGCGCGTACACGCTCACGCACCAACTCATCTGGAGGAAAAAAATGCCCTACATCTACCCCGTTGGGCACTACATCAATGCTACGCTTCGCGCCCATTTCACGCGCCCAATCCGCCAAATAATTGCTGATCGCCTGTATCTTGTCTGCGCGTTTGAATATCTGTGTAAAATACGGCCACCACCACCAAACACGCGCGTAAATATGCGCACGACTATCTCCCTCTTGCAATGTAAGCAAAAATTTTGTGCTTTGATGCGCTTTTTTATAACGCAATGCCGCCAGTCCTCCATAACTCGCCATTACACCCCACACCACGTCAAAATTCCCCAGCGTGCGGGCATATCGCGCACCATAAAAAGCCAATAATAGCTTATCACTCCAACAGCCTTTCCCTATGCGACGCACCTCCACCGCGCCAATGCGTTCTTGGGGCGACAAATCTGCACGCAATCGCGCTGTTACCAACACAAACTCAAACTCTGTGCCAAGCCGATCGGTAATTTCTTTCACTGCTACTTCCGCCCCGCCAAAAAGCGGCAAATAAGCGGTTGAAAAAATGAGAATCCGGCTCATGAAATTTTTCTCTTAAAATATTCAATCGTTTTTTTCAACCCTTCTTCAAGTTCTATATCCGGTTTCCACTCCAACATCTCACGTGCGCGTGCAATATCAGGGCATCTTTGCATTGGGTCATCTTCTCTGAATACGCCCGTATATTTGAGAGTGCTCGAACTTCCTGTCAATGCAATTATTTTTTCAGCTAATTCTTTGATGGTAAATTCATGCGGATTGCCAAGATTAATCGGCCCGTGCTCGCTCGCTGGAGTATGCATCATCTGCATAAAACCATTAACCAAATCATCAACATAACAAAAACTCCGCGTCTGGGAGCCGTCGCCATCAATTGTGATTGGTTCGTTTTTCAAAGCCTGCATAATAAAATTACTTACCACTCGCCCGTCCCGCAACGCCATGCGCGGGCCGTAGGTATTAAAAATTCGCACCACTTTAATTTCCATTCCATGCATGCGATGATAATCAAAACACAAAGCTTCCGCACACCGCTTGCCTTCATCATAACACGCACGCGGACCTGTACAGCTTACATTGCCCCTGTAGGTTTCTTTTTGCGGATGCTCCAGCGGATCACCGTATACTTCAGAAGTTGAAGCCTGCAAAATGCGCGCGTTGTGCTTACGCGCCAAACCAAGCACATTAATTACTCCAAGCGTGTTTGCTTTTATGGTACGCACCGGATTGTGCTGATAATGCACAGGGGACGCTGGGCACGCGAGGTTATAGATTTGATCAATATGATCATCGGTTAAAAAAGGTTCAATAATATCATACTCAATAAATTGAAATTGGGGGTGGTTTTCCAAATGTAATATGTTTTCTCTTGAACCGGTAAACAGATTATCAAGGCACAAAACACGCTCCCCCGCCTCCAAGAGCTTTTCACATAAATGGGAACCAATAAAACCAGCACCGCCGGTAACTAAAATAGTACGCATATTTTTGCGCTTAATCTTGCTTAAAAATTATAAGTGAAGTATACTAAAATTTGGTTAAAAGGTCAATTTATTGTGAATTACGAAATGCGATTGAGGCAAAAACTTTAAGGGGACTACGAGCCGCGACGGCGGTGAGTTTGAGCAAAAATTCAACAGAATTTTTGTGTGCCCCAAAAAGTCATTGCCAAAAAAAGGCATTTCGTAGCCAAAAAACTTTCTTCAATGAAAACAAAAATTTTGTATACTATCACCCAAGGGCA
>Ga0075967_116_pt2 | contig 5550 bp, 6 predicted proteins | sample RifGroA2_FD_67993 | JGI IMG/M metagenome (GOLD analysis project Ga0075967, IMG submission 67993) | Parcubacteria (Magasanikbacteria) bacterium GW2011_GWA2_45_39
GGAAGGATTTGGCAAAACCGAGACTGATTTCCCGCCCGCAGAAAGGGGTCTGGGGAATGAATGCGGGCGGGCTGTGCGTTTCGTATTTTGGCGAGATATGTCCCGCCCATATGATAATGTCATAGCACGGGCAAAATAGAAATGTCATAGCTAACCGATTTTGTGTCATAATTGATCTAAATTAAAATAATTAATTTAGGTTAACAATATGAACCAGAATCAACTAATAACTATGACCAAAACAGAAGCCCGAAAATATGAAATCATAAAAGATTTGTTGGCCAAAAAGATAGATGGCAGCGAAGCTGCCAAACAACTTCATTTGTCTGTCAGGCAAACAAAAAGGTTAAAAGTGGCGGTTATCCGTCTCGGTATTAAAGGAATAATCCACGGCAGTCGTGGCCAAAAAGGGAATCGTCAAATTGACGAAAAGATAATAATTAAAGTAAAAAAATATCTAAAAGAAACCTACTACGATTTTAACCCACTCCTCGTTCAAGAACACCTAAGAGATGATTACAAAATAATATTAAGTAAAGAAACAATCAGACAAATAATGATCACAGAAAAACTGTGGCATCCAAAAAAGAAAACTAATATCAAAAAACATTTTTGGCGGGAAAGAAAAGACAATTATGGCGAGATGCAACAATTTGACGGTAGCTATCATAATTGGTTTGAAGGTCGGAATGAAGCAGTGGTTGAAATGGAACAATGTTTACTTTTGTCAGTGGATGATGCCACCGGCAAAATAACAGGAGCGGTGTTTGAATACAACGAAGGGGTTGTGCCTGTGTTTAAATTCTGGAAGGGGTATTTTGAGGCCAAAGGACGGCCACTTGCCATCTATTTGTACAAATTCAGCACCTACAAGGTTAATCACAAAAACGCGGTTGATAACGAAGAACTAATGACTCAGTTCGAACGGGCAATGCACCAGTTTGGAGTAAGGGTAATCCACGCTAATAGCCCGCAAGCTAAAGGTCGGGTAGAAAAGATGAATGGTACTTTACAGAGAAGATTAGTTAAAGAAATGCGCTTAAACAAAATTAATACCATTGAAACAGCCAACAAATTTTTAAAAGAAACATTCATTCCCAAAATCAATAAGCAATTCGCGGTTATACCAAAAAAAGAAAATAATCTTCATCGAAAATTAAACATTGTTGAAAAGAATGATTTAGACAAAATATTATCAATCCAAACAGAAAGAATAGTCCATAATGACTACACTGTCAGATTAAAAAATCATTACTACCAATTAACCGAAACTCAACCAACTACGGTTTACAAGAAAGATAAAATCATTATTGAAGAACATTTAAGTGGTGAGATAAAAATATCCATTAGAAACTATTATTTAAATTACTTTTGTTTACCGGAAAGACCTAAAAAAGAGATTAGTATTAATCTGCCGGCGTTAACAGCCAAACCACCAACCAAGTGGAAGCCACCAGCAAACCACCCATGGAGAACACACTTTTTTATTAACAAAAAACAACCGATTTTATCAGCTGTCCGGTAAAGCAAAATATGTATGGGTATGACATTTCTATTTTGCCCGCTGGTATGACATTTCTATTTTGCCCGCTGGTATGACATTTCTATTTAGCCTTTACATATTTTGGCGAGATATTTACAAAAAGCGGAATTGGTGGTATCTTCTAAATATTATATGAATCAGTCTACGACCTACAAAATAAAATGCAAAAATGAAGACTTCCAAGTAACGGAGGTTTCTTTAATGCCCTCTCTCATCTCAAAACCCCCTCGGTTTACATATTTCTGGCTTCAAAAATCTGGGCTTACGACCTTCGATATCTTGGATTGCATTAAGACCTTTTTCAATCTTAAATTTGAAGATGTCGCTAATCAAGGACTAAAAGATGAAGACGCGATTACAGAGCAACTGATTTCTATAAAAAAGATTTTGAGTAGAAAAGATATCACAGCTTTTAATAAAAAGTATGGAGCAGGAAATAAATATTCCCGAATCAAGCACGTTGTTGGTTATGGAGACAAGCCAATAAAAGAACGAATGCTTCATGGAAATTCATTTAGAATCGTGGTGAGGAATTTAGAAAGCAGTGTTGCCAATAATCTTTTAGATTATCTTTCCGCTCACAGACACCATCATTTTATCAATTATTATGACAATCAAAGATTTGGAATGCCAGGCGGACCATACAATACTCATTTGATTGGCGAGGCAATAGTTAAAAGAGATTGGAAAGAGGCCTACAATCATATTAAAATTACCAACAACATTCCGCCCAGCTTTATTCCAAAATTGGAAAATGCTATTAATTGTAAAGAAGTTTTTAAAAAAATCAACCCCAAAAAGGTTTCTTTCTTTGTTTCTTCATATAATAGTTTTCTTTGGAATAATCAGACTTCTTTACTGATTAAAGATAATACAAAAAGCAAAAAACACCATTTTGAAAATGTTGGGCATTTAAATTTACCAACAGCACACTCATTTCAGTGTCCGCACATTTGCGAGGCAGACGGGTATGAATTCGAGAATGAAAAATTTACAGTCAAACGAAAAGTTAATAGCAGAAATGTTGTGGTTGCGACTACAATATATGCTGACGACTTAGAAAAAGATGAACTGCACATAAATAAGAAGAAAATAACCATTTCATTTTTTTTGCCAACAGGTAGTTATGCCACTATGATAGTCAAGCAGATTTTTCTAAAAATTAGTAAGTTATGATCAAAAATATTGAAATAGAAATACGTGGTCCATTATCCAAAGAGAAATTTGGTGATTTAGTTAAGCTATTTGAAGCGAGAGCAAAAAAGATAAAAGAAAAAAACAGGGTTTTGATTGATTACTCAACCTTTTTAGAAGGTGGTGTTGAAAATAGGAATAAAGATATAAGATTGCGAGTAACAAATGGTATTCCAGAAATCATTGTTAAAATTGGCGAATGGGGAGGCGCAGAACAAAGAAAAGAACTCTCAGCTTTTACAAAAGAGGGCGAGTTTGATACGCTTGTTGAGATTTTTGGTACCCTCGGATTCTGTAAGGGAATGCTATGCGTAAGAAAAAGTAAGGTATATGAGTATGAAGGCATTGAATTCGCACTTGTAGAAGTACCCGGGCATAGTTATTACTATGAAGCAGAGAAGATGGCGCATGAAAACGAAGACGCTGAAAAAATAATTAAAGAGATGAGTGATATTTGCAAAACTCTTGATCTTGAAGTTTTTGATAAAAAACAATTTTTTGAATATATTGATACTCTTAATAAAGAATCTAATGAGGTTTTTGAGTACAAAAACCATACTCCAAATTATTTTAAAAACAGGTTCAATTTGTAGCGTGAAAAGAAAAACGAGCGGCAGTTTTTTTAAGACTGTCGCTCGTTGGTGATTGTTTTCATCCATGATGACCTCTCACAAAGACTTTCCCACGGATAATCTTGTGTGCAGGTCTGTTATGGAAAACAGCGTGTCGAGCAAACTCTTGGCCGCAAGAAGGACACGTTAGGTCGCCCTTAGTGTAATCCGACATTATCATGTCAGCGTAACACTTTATGAGCGTCCCTCCACCCTCCTTTTTGTAGCGGTAGAGCAGGGTCGTGCATTTAGCGCAATGCACTGCGATTGTGTATGTTTTTCCCATAATAACCTCCTAGAATGACGCCTTGATAGCATCGAATTTTGGAGGACATACTCCAACGCAAGCGTTGCACGAAATGCAGTTACCGGCAATAACCGCCAACGGCTTTTCGTCTGTACGACGAACCATTGAAAGAGCATCAAATGCGCAGGACTGAATACAAATTCCGCAACCTGTGCACCTCTCTTCGATCACAACTGGATGAGGCGACGAGAACTGGTGTTCATCCGTCTTCCCGAGTGCGAGTCTGACGAGATCGTTGACCGAACCATACTTCGGATTCTCAGCGAGAAACCTCTGTAAGCCGGCCGTAATCCGCCTAAAGACTGTCGGACCTTTGAGCGCCGGTGCTGTGTAAAGCTGAACTGCACTCGCGCCTGCCATCAGCATCTGAATTACATCGTCAGCGGTGAAAATTCCACCACAACCGACAACTGGGATGCTGAGTGTCTCTGAAAGCTGGTGCACGCACCATAGAGCGATAGGGAAAATTGCTTTTCCCGTTACTCCACCACCACCGCCCTTGATTCCAAGTTTCGGTTTAGCGGTTTTGGTGTCAATCAACATCCCAGGACCGATACTGTTTGTGCATACAATAGCATCGGCCCCCAGCTCTTCCGCCTGCTTAGCCATCGAGATCAGCAGGTTCGAGTACGACAGCTTGATCCAGATCGGCGTTGTCGTAACGCCACGCACCTTTTTCATCAGTTGCTCCAGATGAAGCGCGTCGACATTCAGGTTCCCGTGCAGTGCTCCGGAATGTGAACAGGAGATGTTGATCTCATAAGCATCAACACCTATCTCGTCAAAGGCCCGGATCAGATAGCAACAGCTATCCAAATCGCGCCCAGAAAGCGAGATAATGACGGGACAACCAGTCTCTTTGACTTGGCGTACGCCGTGATCTTGCCAATCCGTCCACGGCTTTTCGTTCCCCCACTCGCAGTTGAGCATGCTATCTTGGCCGAAAACTGCGTAGCGCGGGACGGTAATCCTTGAACGTTCCTGCGGAACGTGTTGCTTGAGCGATCGGGTGACCATGCCCGAACAGCCATACGGTCGAGCTCTTAGAAAGAACTCGGGCGTTTCGGTAATGTACCCTGAAGCCAACAACAACGGCGTTTGTAGTTTCAGTGTGCCGACTTGTGTCTTGAGAGACATAGCTACCCTCCTTTCGTTGTTAGATGTGGCGTTAAGATTGCAAGAACTTCGTCCAGCACCGAAGATTCTCTGACTTCAGTAATCTCAATCACTGAAGCGAGCAAAGACCTTCGTTGTAGGATTGTCTCGATTTCGCTTTTAGCTGTCGCAACTCTATTTTCTATCTCTTCCGGACTTTCCGTTTTTCTCACAACAGAAAGTCTTTTGTGAAGCAGAGAAAGATCAAAAGTCACAAGACCAATAGCGAAAATTGCTGGGTTGATTCTGAGCGCTTCCAACAGGTTGTCTGGATGCAACTCGGTCAACTTGGTGTCCGAACTCGGGAGTAGGTCTTCTTTTCTCAGGCCATAACGATGACCAAAGAGGTCTTGAACTAAAACAAGCTCGCCGAATCCAGTCATCTGATTAAATTCAGGAAGTGAGACATGGATTCTGTTCCCACCCTGCTCGTTTGTTCGCAGAGGACGAGTTGTGAACCACCTCAGTTCCTGAATGTGCGGATAAGTCTGTAGTAGCCGTTCTTTAATGAAGCCCTTGCCGATTCCGGAAGGCCCGCTGAGAGAAATAATCACTGCGTCCTCCTTTTTTGGTTGTGAAAGAACATAATCTTAGATCATCCAAGATCGAGTCTAAACTACCACCAATTCCGCTTTTTGTAAATATCTCGCCAAAATACGAAACGCACAGCCCGCCCGCATTCATTCCCCAGACCCCTTTCTGCGGGCGGGAAATCAGTCTCGGTTTTGCCAAATCCTTCC
>Ga0075967_137_pt1 | contig 5387 bp, 6 predicted proteins | sample RifGroA2_FD_67993 | JGI IMG/M metagenome (GOLD analysis project Ga0075967, IMG submission 67993) | Parcubacteria (Magasanikbacteria) bacterium GW2011_GWA2_45_39
GGCGCGTCCTTGTGGTCAACCGCGGCCAGAAGCGCACCACGCTCCGCCGACGGCAAACCGATGATTTCCTCGGCCACGGAGACAACCCCCGCCGTGGCAAACCGAAGTCTCAGTCGGGCGGAAAGCCCCACCCAAAGCGTTGCAAACGACTTCATTTTTCCCTCACTGTCCCCACCATCAAAGGCGGTGAACAAAAGAAAAGCCTTCTCGCCTCAAATAGTGGACGAAAAGGGGTGAAGAATGTGCTTGAAACAGCACCTCCAATCCTTCCTGCCTATGATATATACTCATAAACAAAATGGATTGGAGGTATTATTGCTCATTTAAGCCTTATCAATACACAATAAATTATAAAGAACTAACGATAGACTATAGCATAAAATAGCCATTTTGTCAATGACCACCCCTTTGAGCCTTATATTTTAGCCAAATGAGTCTGTTTTTGTCTTTTTGGGCTTAATCAATGTAAAAACAACCGCACACAACACTAACCCGCTCAAAAGCGACCAAAGATAATGATCAAACATCGCCAAAACAAACAAGGAAACAAACAACCCCCAATCACCTGCCAAAAATCTCGTGCGAAGAAGCGGAGTATTACCGGCAAATAATAAAAAACATATCAAAACAAGGCTCATAATCAAACCCAATTCAAGAAACGCGAGCACAAGCGCGTTGTGTACCGGCTGATATTCCCATCCGGGACGAGACGAATCCAGCACATGCAACACTGCGGTGTAATTTCCCAACCCTGTTCCCAAGAATCCATCACGGCGCAACACTTCACACGCGCCTTTGTATGACGCAATGCGTTCGGAAATTGATTGTTGTTCAAGCCTTGTCTGCGCGCGAGCGCGTGTAATAAACAAATCTGGTTGAAGAATGACAAACATGCTTGCCGTCAAAACACCGCAAAACCAAATCATTCCAACGCGGCGCATCCCGCTTTGCGTGTTGTGCAAAATCTCTGTGCGCGAGTCAACACTTCCACCGTGTGCATGGCGCCACCTTTTCCGCAGATGTTGCCATGTTACAATTATCAACCCGCATACCAACGCCAGCATTGCGGAGCGAGAAAAAGAAACCATGAGTCCCGCAACAAGCGCAACAAAAAACAACAACAAGGACGCAATTCCAAAGGCCTCGCGCAAATTTTTTTCCCGCGGCATTTTCAAAATTTGCACGGCAACAAGTAACGCGCCGACTGCCATATACCCGCCCAAGATATTGGGGTGCGGCAAACCTCCGTACGCGCGCAACCATCTGCCGCTCATGGTCTCAATAACCGCGGAACCTCCCGCCCACGCCGGATGATCCGTTATGCCAAGCCAACGAAACGCAAAAGCACGTTGGGTAAAAAACTGCGTCAACGCAAACAGTGCCTGCGTGCCAAGACCTGCCAAAAAAGACCATTGCAAAAATCGCGTGCGCGCGTGCGCGCGAGTAATCAGGTGCCATAAAATAAACGCCTCAAAAAAATGAACAAGCGCTTGCGCTTCTATCCACGGAAATTGCGCGTGAATAATTTGATATATAAACCATAAGGCAAACAACCCAAAACACAACCGCGCTTTGTTGGAAATTTGCGCATCATGCAATTCACGCGCCGTGTTTTCTTGCTTTTTTCGCAAGCGGGAAATCACATACCACAATGCCACTCCCCACAACAAAATCTCTGTCGCGTAAACGCCAACAGTGCCATATTCCCACACGCCTCCTTGCCACGCGGTCCGATGAAGAATCAATCGCGTCTGCCATGGCAAGACAAACAATAACAACGCGAGCGCGTGGTGCCATTGGATTGAAAAACGGGATTGCATTAAAGACATACTGCGAAAAATTATCCGTAATGACCGTCGCCAAATGCGCTTTTAACGCGCCTCTGCCACGCTTCATGAAACTCTTGCCGCCTGTCGCGTTCATGAAATTTGAGCATGGTATCAGAAATCACCACCGCGTTTTCAACCGGTCGTGCGTGGCGCGGAGCGCATATCATCTTGACACGCTGAATAAAACAACATCCGCGTTCAACCATATCCCCTATTATTCCTTGCAAAACATGCTCCCCCATGCGACGCAAAAAACAAGACACACGGCCTTGCTGAATCATGCGCGTATCGCCCAAAACATTTTCAAAATTCGTGTTCGGCAAAGCCGCGCGCACCCATTGATTTGCTTCAACAAATTTTCCATAAGCGTTATCTTCATCAAACAAAAGCACCAGCTGTGTAGGCCAATACGTCATATAAATATCGCCATGAAGCAAACGCATATCGGACAAATCAAGCGCGGAATCCACCACATAAAAACTCAAACAAATGCGGTCTGCAATACGGCGCCCGTGCCGGCGCAAACCGGCAATCTGCAAGACAAGCGTAGTGAGCAGACGCACCAACCACAGCCGTCCGACGCGCGCAACAATAAAAAAATCAATATCACTCTCTTGGTTTGAAGTTGCCATAGCTACCGTATTACAGATTGCCACCATGCGCAAAAAAGGCACCCAAGATATGAGCCTGACCGCGTGGCGCGCGCGGGAAAACTTGGGCAGATGGGTCAAAAAATTCTGCATCCGATGCGCTACACTCGCCTCATGGCCGGACAAAAAAAAGAAGCCATTAATAAAACCAATCGGGCTTCCTTTTGCTTGTGCTAATTGTAATGCGGCGCGATATACGTCCCCTGCGCTCACAGGATGATTGCTCCTAAGCCACAATGCGAGCTCGCTTGCGGTGAGCGGATATTCAAAAAGCGAAAAAAAACTGATGGTTTCTATAATCGCACATCCATGTGGTGCGTTGTCCATATTTTTTTCACATCACTCGTTTGCGAGCGTTGTAGTGGCGGCAACAGATGAAACCACCGAAGGTAAAAGTGGAGATATTACATGAACGGCATTTTTTGCTTTTACCACGTTATCTTCCACCAATAATCGTTCGGAAGTAACAGAAACCACTTGCGAACGGTGTATCAAAAGAGGCAAATCCAAGCTCAATAATCTATGTGGAGTTACTTGATATTGCATAATACTTTGGCTCTCCGGATCCACAAACACTTCATTCACCCGGCCGAGTTTCTTGCCGCTCACCGTAATCACCGGTAATTTTTTGATTTGCTTAGTGGTAAGCATACGCGCGGAGTTAAGAAGATGATGAAGGCGTCACTGAAACGATTGAGGATCCGCGTAAAATTATTTTTTGTTGAAACACGGTCATAAGCGTAGTAATAAGCCAATAAAGAGAAAGTCCTCCGGGCAAAGAAAATCCAATTACAACGGTCATGACCGGCATCATATACATCATTTGCCTGTTCATCATGGCGGTCATGTCTTCGTCTTTGCTTCCTTCTGTTTTTACCATAGGGCGCGCCATGGGAAGCATCTTTGCCTGCCAAAACTGCGCGGCGCCTGCCAAAATAGCTAACACATAATTAGGTTTGAGCAAATCAAGAAATCCAAATGCGAGCACCTTGATGGATTCCGGGTTTGTTACAAAAGGATATAATTCATTGAGGTTTTTTGAATGTAACACATCTTGTAAAACCCAATAAAAAACAATCAAAAGAGGTAGTTGAATGAGAAGCGGCACACAAGAAGAAAGAGGATTCATCTTTTCATCTTTGTAGAGTTGCATGGTCGCGGCGGCAAGCCCCTGCTTGTCATTTTTATACTGTTCTTTGAGCGCGTTCAATTTGGGCTGTAGCCCTGACATTTGTTTTTGCGCCACAATGGATTTTTTGGCCAGAGGCCACACAAGCAAGCGCATCAAGATGGTCAAAATGATAATTGCAACACCAATGTCGTGTCCCGGAACTACATTGTAAAAAAATACAAGAATGTTCAGAAGCGGCAAATAGAGCACGGTGTGGAAAAGTTGTCCCATGAAAAAGGTGAATTAAATAAAATTTAGCTCGAAACAAAGACTTCTTGGGGCACGCGAAAATTCTAAAGCCCGCACCTCATCGCTTTTAATTATTTTCTGTACTTTCTTCAGACGGCGCAATTTCCTTTGCATCTTCCCCCGCTTCTTCCGCGGGAGTTGGTTCTACAGGCGCTTCTTCCGCTTTTGGAGCATCTACTTGTTCTACATTGAGTTTCCAGCCTGTAAGTTTTGAAGCAAGACGCACATTTTGACCTCCTTTGCCGATCGCCAATGAATATTGATCGGCGGCCACGCGCACTTGCGCGGTTTTTTCTTCTTCACGCAGTTCTACCTTCAAAACCTTTGCCGGCGAGATTGCTTGTGTAATATATTGTACGGGATCCGCGCTATAAAGTACAATATCAATCTTTTCGCCGCCCAACTCGCTGATAATAGTCTGAATACGCGTTCCGCGCTGGCCGATGCACGAACCAATGGGGTCAATATTGTCCTGCATTGTTTCTACCGCGACCTTTGAACGAGAGCCTGCCTCGCGCGCAATGTCTTTTATTTCAACAAGCCCGTTAGAAATTTCCGGCACCTCCATATTAAAAATCTTTGCAACCATCTGCGGGTGAGAGCGTGACACGCGGATCTCCGGACCCTTGGGAGTCATGGCAACACCACCCACGTATGCTTTAATTTTCTGTCCGGGGTAATATCGTTCATTTTCTATCTGATCTTCCGGCATGAGTACGGCCATGGCTTTACCCAAATCAACCAAAATATTGCGCCCTTCGCGGCGGCCGATGGTGCCGATTACCAGCTCGCCTTCTTTACCCTTAAATTCTCCAAACACCTGCTCGCGTTCCGCTTCGCGCAATTTCTGAATAATTACCTGCTTCGCGGTTTGCGCGGCCATACGGCCAAACGCGGCGGGGATCTCCAAAGATTCTTTCCAAATATCCCCAAGATTCAATTCCGGATATTTTGTATGTGCTTCTGTTATCATGATTTCTGTTTTAAGATTAAAGCGCTTTGGCAATGGTTCAAACTCCATTTCATCAGGATTCTTGCCAAGCGCCAACGCTTCTTGTATCTCCGCCTCGCGCTTCGCGCGCGCTTCTTCAAACACAACGGCTTCCGCTTCCAAATCCACGTCCTCTACCACGACTTTTACATCAGTCGCTTTCATTTCTCCAGTGTCGGGATTAAAATCAACCTGTATATTTTGATTTTTCTCACCAAAATCTTTGCGATACGCCGCGGCCAAAGCCGCATTTATGGTATCCAAAACCACCTGATATGAAAGACTTTTTTCGTCACAAATTTGCTGGATTGCTTGCGCGATGGGAGATTGCATATGATTCGTGTTAATTGTACGCGGGCTTTGATGAGTCTGTTCCCAGCTCAATGCCAAGCCCTGCGCGTGTTTTTGAGTAAAAAAAGAAACTAGTTTAATTAACTAGTCTTATGTTAAAAAGTATAGCAAAGAGGCGCGGAAATGTCAAATTTATGCAGAGCGCC
>Ga0075967_137_pt2 | contig 4443 bp, 7 predicted proteins | sample RifGroA2_FD_67993 | JGI IMG/M metagenome (GOLD analysis project Ga0075967, IMG submission 67993) | Parcubacteria (Magasanikbacteria) bacterium GW2011_GWA2_45_39
GGTGTTGAAATGCCCGGCCCCTGTTCAAATTACGAATCAAATAATGGCAATCAAGGACCAAACGGATTTGGCTCCAATGGACCATCTATGGGTCAGCAAGACAACTTCAACGGGCAAGAGGGCGGTGTACAAAACGGCCCGTCTGAAGAACAACAAAAACAAAATGACGAACGTAGATTTAAAGACATGAAACGCGGGTCAAAAGGAATGGAGCAAGGGCTCAAACAGTATGAAAAAAATTTCGCTCAAACGGAAAAAAAAGGTGTAGTGATACCGCAAGAAATAAAAGACAAGCTCACACAATTGAGAACGATTGTTGATTCCGCCAAAAAAGCAACCACCGTGGAAGAACTTGATAATCTTGACTTGGGAAGCACTCAAGAAATCATGCAATCACTCAATGACGCGCAAAGAGAATTGGTTGAAAACGCGCAAAGACTTGAGGGGATGAAGCGCGGCATTAAAGGATTGAAACAAGGAGTAGCACAGTTTGAAAAACAACTCGCGCGCCTTGCAAAACAACGGATCGCGATACCCGCGGATATTACAGAAAAAGTGGAAAAAGCAAAAACACTGTTAAATGCCATTAATAACGCAAAAACATGGGATGAAGCAGAAGCGGCTGGCGTTGAAGACACACAAGACATTATGATGAATCTTGACCAAAGCCGCCAACAGCTTGAAATGCTCGCGCGATGGCCACAGACACTCAAACAAATAGATAAAGAGCTCGGAAACCTCGCACGACAATTGAAACAAAACAAGACAATCGCTGACCGTCTTAATAAACGAGGGGTTGATGTGACAGACCACGTAAGCGCGCTGGAAGAAGCAATTAATAAACTTAAAGGCGTGCGGAACGACGCAGTCTCAAAAATCGCGACAGGAGAGCAACAAGATGCATTTGACCTGATTGAAAATGACTTTTTTGGCCAAATGGATGAGGTCTTTCAGCACGTAAAAGTAATTCAAATGATGAACAACCTTGGCAGATTTGTGTCTGATTTTAAACGCGGAATGGCGGACGCAACAAGAGAAATTAAAATGCGTGAAAAAAAAGGAATAGATGTTGCGGAAACGCGCGCGACTTTTGAGCAAGCAAAAGCGCAAGGAGAAGAAGTGCTTGCTTTAATTAAGGCTAAACCATTAGATGAAGACGCGGTGCTTAACGCGTTGGAGACTTTTGAAGAAAGCATTATGGCATTTGAAAATCAAATAGGTGAGCTTGGCGGAGGAAAAGAAGAAGAAATGCCGTGGGAGCGAGGACCTAGCCAATTCCAAAAACTTAAGGTTCCAAAAACAGTAAATCAAATTATGCTTAAGGTTCCTAAGAAAAAGATTTCCGCAACTGCGATTGATCAATAAAATTTCAAACGGAAATTGCAACCGCCGCACGAGTGGCGGTTGCTTAGATCCAAGTTTCTAACGCTGTTGCGTTAGATTCTGGTGTCAAAATCTCAAGATGAAGCATACTTATCAAAATAATGGTTGAAATAATTTATCACTTCAGGAAAATAGTTGGTGCGCCCCATAGGCGATGGAGGTGATTTGGAGCGAAAAATCTTTGCAACTTTTTTAATGCCTAAAATTTTGATTAATGTTTGTACCTCTTCCCAATCACCATAATTAAGAGTCGCCTCAACAATTGACTCTGCTTTGATCTTTTTATAGTCTTTCACCCACCACATGAGATGCTTATTTTTTTCAATAAAATCGGCTAATTTTTTCATATTTTTGTCTCTATTTACTCAAAAAGTATACCACAAAAAATGAGTTTCGTCAATCATCTCATCGACTATTCCTGAATTCTGGTTGCCATCACCCTAGATCCCTAAAAAACCTCAAACGAACACGGCGTGCGGCACTATCCACTCCCACCGCAACACTTGAAAGATGCATCTCGTTGTCCGCATACGACGGATTCCGCGCCAAAAAAATCTGCGCGGCAAATCGCATGTGCTGTTGTTTGTAGTAATGAATCGCAGACTCCGGCGCGCCATAAGAAACACCGCTTCGTGTTTTGACTTCCACAAAATATAACGCGTCTTCTTTGCGCGCGATAATATCCAACTCCGCGCCGCGCGCACGGAAATTACGCGCAAGAATTTGAAATCCGTGCCGTAACAAAAACTCGGCCGCGAGATTCTCTCCGTACGCGCCGAGCATGCGTATGTCTTGCCTCCCCTCCATGAAAATTTATTTAATGTGGCAGATACCTTTTAATCTGATCCACTTCTTCCGCGTCTTTACGGCGCTTTGGAATCTTTCTAAATTCAACCGCTAAAAATCCCGCCCATACGCCCGCCATAAGCACCCATAAAATATACATGAAACGCCGGGAAAAAAGCGGAATATATTCGTAACGAAAAAACAAAAATACAAAACCAATAACACCCATAGTGACTGCCAGTGTTTTAACTTTTCGCAAAACGCGCGCCAAAAATTTATCTGTTTTTTTTATAATAATCCAATATTCAATGGCAAAACTCCCCGCAACCAAAAACGCGTAAAAAAAAGCTTGGCTCCACAAGGCTGGAGCGCGCATTTCCGGGACATTGGTAAACCAGTAGCTATAGGTGAGAAGATTAGAGATGCTATACATAGTGTTTTTTTCAGCAGGTGGTAGTATAACGCGTTACTTTTCAAAAATCAAGGCGTAATGATATGGTCCCGCGGAAAAACGGGTAAATACCCTAAAACCGACATCGTTTGCTTGTTCTTCCAGAATGTCCGGGCGCACGCGGCGCTCAATGGAAGGGCCAAACGGCACACCGCTTGGTAGCCACTCCACCACCGTCAAACGCCCCCCATGGCTCAACAAACGATACGCCTCACGAAGCACATTTGCATGTTGAGCAGTCTGAAAAAGCGTGTTAATGAGAAATGCGTGATGCAAAGATCCCTCCGGCACGCGTGCGGCCCCGACTTTTTCCAAATCACTCCATACAATTTTAATATTTGCCAGCCGTTCAACAAGCGCGCGCGCCGCGATATTATCCAAAATCTTTTTTTGAATATCCACCGCGTACAGCGTGCCGTCTTTCCCGAGCATGCGAGCAAGCGGAAAGACATAATGCCCCACATGCCCGCACCCAAGCTCCGCGACAATCTGACTTTCTTCTACGTGAGCTTTTTTAAAAATAAGTTGTGGATCAATGAGGGTCGCGCCTCCTATTACTTCTCCCATAAAATAAATTTTATCCTTTTGGCAACATCGGCGCGAAAATTGAAAGAATCACACCTTGTATGCCGCCTGTAAAACCAAATAAAGAAATCAAAATAATCGCCAAACCTAATAATTTATAAAACAAACGCGTGCCGCCTTCATATCCCAAGTGTTCTTCCGCCCATGCGACTTTGCCAAAATTCTGTACAAACCATTCCGTCTTTAAAATTAATATAGCGCCCACCGGTAAGCCCAAGAACCAAAGAAAAGACATAACGCTAATGCAAATAGATTAACTGTTTATAAGTATACCATTCATCTTTATTTTTGTGAATATGTGTGCTATAGTGTAGAACTATACCTATGAAATATCAACCTGCGAAATGGAAAAATGACTTAACTCCGGGAATATGGGAGCTTATATCACCACAAAAAGGACAGACCCTGATTTTGATAGGCCAGATCCATGGCAATGAATTAACAGGCTTCAAGGTTATACAGTGTCTCTTAAAAATGAAAAAAAAACTTGCTCAAAGTATGCGTGGGGGGAGGCTTATACTCATTCACGGCAATCCTGCGGCGGCAAAAGCCAATCTACGCTTTACCAAGGGCGGTATAGACCTAAACCGCGCGTGGCTTACCCCGCGAGAAATAAAAAAACAATGTACAGCGCGCGACTCATATGAATGGAAGCGATTAAAAGAGATCAAACCATATCTACGCGCGGATAAAAATACCATCTCACTTGACATTCATAGCTCAAGCAGTCGCACCAAACCATTTTTGCTTCTGCCAGTGATAAATAAACAGTATTGTTGGTGGATACGGCGTCTGGGCGTACCGATTGCTTCGTTCGGATGGAACAATCAGTTTACAAGAGGACAATCCACACTTGAATGGGTCTATATGCAAGGGGGCGTTGGCATGGGAGTTGAGTGCGGACAACATACCGACCCGCAAACGGTAAAAAATGCATGGCGCGTTGCGAGTAATTTTCTTGCGACTGCGTTTACTTGTTTTCCCATGCCCACCCTATCGCGCCCAACAATATTCAAAATCAAAAAAACAATACCCTATATTGAACAGTTCAAATGGAAAAAGAAAAATATCGTGGGACCTGTGCACTTAAAAAAAGGCGAGCGCTTTGGTATGTCCCCAAAGGGCGGCGTATACTCGCAGGATGAGGGGTATCTTTTTTTGCCCAATGCACACCCTGAGCCGGCAAACCCCGATATCGGATATTTAGCAAACAAAAATGTAAAATAAAAATTCCCCTA
>Ga0075967_121_pt2 | contig 3662 bp, 5 predicted proteins | sample RifGroA2_FD_67993 | JGI IMG/M metagenome (GOLD analysis project Ga0075967, IMG submission 67993) | Parcubacteria (Magasanikbacteria) bacterium GW2011_GWA2_45_39
CCCGTCAAAAAAAACACTTCGTCGCCTTTCATACGGCGGTATCGCGCGATAGAATCCGCAATAAGCGTAGTATAAGCCGTACCAATATGCGGACGGTCGTTGACGTAATAGATGGGGGTAGAAAGGGAAAACTTTGACATAGACTTTTAACAAAGTAAATTACTCCAAGGCAAGAACTGCGAGAGGACTTACGGAGCGCGACGGCGCGAGTAGGAGCGCCCCGACGCACACGTCGGGGACGCGTGCCCCGAGTAGTTCTTGCCTTGGAGTCATGGCGCTATCATTATAACAAATTCACCCTTGGTACTGCCAGCCTTAAGTTGCTGTAACACTTCTTCCACGGTGCCGCGATAGAGCGTTTCAAATTGTTTGGTGAGTTCGCGCCCTACGCATACGCGACGCGATGTATTGGTCAGAATGCTTTGCAATTCTTCCAAGGTTTTTATAATGCGGTGTGTTGATTCATAACACACTATTGAGCGCGGTGATTCATCAATCATTTTAAAAAACACCGCGCGGTGTTTTTTGACAGGCACAAACCCCAAAAAAGTAAACTCGTCGGCAGGCAGTCCCGCAACAGAAATTAGTGTGATGAGGGCGGATGCGCCGGGGATGGGATGAATGGCAACGCGCGATGAAAGATTTGAATCCGCAATAATGCTCTGTATGAGCATATTGCCCGGATCGCTTATGCAGGGAGTACCTGCATCGGTTACCAGAGCAATAGTCTTGTCTTGAGCAAGCAATTCTTTTATCTGCCGAAGCTCCAACGCGCTCGTATGCTGGTGAAATGAGCGCGTGGGCGTGTGAATGTCATAGTGGCTCAACAGCTTGCGCGTAGTACGCGTATCTTCACATAAGACAACATCCACTGTCTTAAGTATCTCAAGCGCGCGCAGAGTAATATCTTTGAGATTGCCAATGGGCGTTGCAACAAGGTAGAGTTTTGCCATAGGTTAAGTGTCTTTGGGTCTGTCGCCGAATACGCTTTTGTAACGAAATGTGCAGATTTCTAGACAAAATTTTTGAATAAATTTGGCGGCAGACCCATCATAGCAGAGATTTAAACGGGAGGCAACACAAATTCGACCATTGTTTAGGTGTACCAGTATTTTAAATTTTTTGCATCTCCTTTTTTATTGTCCCTGCTATTTTGTTCGTGATGCGTTCCGAGATTTTAAAATCCTTGTCATAAGGAAAATAAAAATCGCCCCATTTTGCATCAGCAAATTTCTTGCCTTCAAACACATGCGGTTTTGCATATCGTGGAATAATATGCACATGGGCACGCCATAATTCTTTTACTCATCGTTAGAGTCTTCAAGCGATATGGCTTCTGTGGGGCATGCAAGGTGGGCCGTCTCTAACATATCATTATCTTCAGCAGGTGGAAAGATTCCTTCGGCCTTGGCATGATCATTCCATTTGAACGACCCCGGACAAAGCGCGATGCAGGTGCCGCACCCGTCACATTTGTTTTGGTCAACGATTGGTTTTTTCATAGTCGTATAAACGAACTGATTGATTTAAGAGTGGTAACGAATTTTGTTATGTTGTCTGTTGTAGTGGTCCTACCAAACGAAACGCGCAAAGTAGACTTCATCTCTCCGGCGGACAAACCGATTGCTTTGAGCGTGGGCGATTGTTTAGCGCTCTTCTGCACACACGCCGAGCCACTTGCCACGTCTATCCCCTTTCCACTTAAATACACCACTGCGGCTTCCGCGTCAAGGCCATTCAGCGTAATGTTAAGAATATGCGGGGCATAGGATGTTGCACTTCCATTAATTTGAATCTTTGGAAATGCCACAGAGAGTCTTTTAATACACACAGCGCGCAGATGATTGAGGCGGTCAAATTCCTTTTCACATATTTTTTCTGCGCACTCAATTGCCAAACCAAAACCGGCTATTCCCGGTGTATTTTCCGTGCCAGATTGCATGCCCTGCTCTTGTCCGCCGCCATATACCAAAGGTTCAATTTTTGTCCCCCTACGGAGATAAAGTGCTCCCACACCCTTAGGACCGTATATCTTACTACCGTTAAGCGTGAGCGCGTCCACATGCAATGTGTTGACGTTGAGCGGAAAAAGCGCCGCGGCTTGGCACGCGTCTGTGTGGAACAAAATGCGGGGTAGACCGTGTGTATGGCGTTCTTTGTTATTCTTCAAAAGCATTTTACCTATCTCGGCAATGGGGAGTACCGTACCAATTTCATTGTTTACCGCCATTAAAGAAACCATTATCGTTGATTTGGTCAAACGTTTCTCAACTTCACTCACCGACAGTTCGCCTGATTTGTTCACCGGAACTGTCTCAACTATAAACCCTTCTTTTGCAAGACGCCCGGCACAGGCACGAACAGATTCATGCTCTAGTGCGCTTATCAAGATACGTTTCCCTTCTTTTTTATGCGCGCGCGTCAAACCAAAGAGCGCTAAATTATTTGCCTCCGTGCCACTCGCGGTAAAAATTACTTCTTCACTTTGGCAAGATAAAAATTGCGCCACCCTTTCTCGTGCGTCTTTAATATATTTTGCCGCACGCAACCCTTGAGCATGGATGCTTGAAGGATTTGCCCATGCTGATGTAGAAACCCTTGCAACCAATTCCACAACTTCTTTATCAACCGGAGTCGCCGCGGCGTGGTCTAAGTATATTCTTTGCATAAAAAACCATCAAAATGGCAGAGTCAAATTGATCCCCATTTGTGTCGCTTGAGCGCCAGCCGCCGCTTCAAAATTTACAGGAAACGGCCGCGTGGTGTTTTTGAGCAAATCCTTAAAAAAGAGTTGTTTATTTTTTTTGCCAAATTCATATACATCACGGGTAATCTTTACATCATCTATACAATACTTGATAATTTTTTCCCACTCCCCCTGCTTCTGCCACTCAATCGCTTGCAAGCCATTTCCGGATTTTTCAACGCCCAATGTCGCATGTGCCACGTCATTTAATTTGAGACGGAAACCAAGCGCGTTTTTAATCTGCTCCAAAATATCCAGATGAGGAATTTTTGAGAGGTCGCCGCTGTAATAATTTTGTAGCACCGGCACATCAAAAAACTTTGAATTGTAACCAATCAAACGGTCCGCTTTTTCCAAATACGGCCACAGTTTTGCCAATTCTTCTTCTCTAAACGAAAGAAACTGATCGTTTGCGTAATTATACAAACAAACCACCGAAACTTTTAAATTTTTATGATCAAACACCTCCGCCCCGTATGTTTCAATATCAAATACAACTTCACCCATAGAGAGATATACTGTTTAATGCGCTTTTGTAACGAAATCTCTGAATTTCGAGACAAAATGGCTGAATAAATTTTGAGGTTTAATTGTAAATTAAGCTGAACAATTTTGAAGCTATTTTGGCCGAAATTCAGAGATTGCAGTCAAAATGGCATTAAGCAGTAGATCTCTATCCGTGCGTCTTTTTAAACTTCTTGTCCAGCGTGTCCCAATTCAAATTTTTGAAGAAATCTTTTACGTATGCTTTGCGGTCTGCACCATAATCTATAAAATACGCGTGTTCATACGCGTCAAACACCAGCACAGGCTCACAACTCCATACGCCGCCCTGTGAGTGGCCGTCGGACATAAAGATATTTAGTTTCTGGTCATTTCTATTCCACGCAAGAATCAACCATCCTCGCGCCACCAT
>Ga0075967_128_pt2 | contig 3608 bp, 6 predicted proteins | sample RifGroA2_FD_67993 | JGI IMG/M metagenome (GOLD analysis project Ga0075967, IMG submission 67993) | Parcubacteria (Magasanikbacteria) bacterium GW2011_GWA2_45_39
AATCGGTCCAATACGACGTCGAGCCGGACGGCCGGATTGATTACGCCAAATTGGAACGGTTGGCTAAAATTGAAAAACCCAAGTTGATAGTGGCCGGAACAACCGCTTATCCCCGAATTCTAGACTGGAAAAAGTTCGCCGAAATCGCAGACAGCATCGGAGCAATTTTGATGGCGGATATCGCGCATATCGCCGGTTTGGTGGTTGGAGGAGTTCATCCATCGCCGGTTCCCTATGTCCATGTTGTCACTACCACTACTCATAAAACTTTGCGGGGACCCCGAGGAGCGATGATATTAGTAACTAAAAAGGGTTTAAAACTGGACGAAAAAATGGGGGAGAAAATTGACAAAGCGGTTTTCCCCGGACTCCAGGGCGGTCCCCACAACAACACTACTGCCGGAATCGCGATTGCTTTGGAGAAAGCGAGGTCCAAATCATTTGTTTCTTACGCCAAAGAGATTGTTTCCAACGCCAAAGTATTGGCGGACGAATTATTAAAACACGGTTTTAAGTTGGCCACCGGCGGAACGGACAATCATTTAATGGTCGTTGACGTTAGGCCGTTTGGAATTGACGGAAAAATTTTCGCGATTGCTTTGGAGAAAGCGGGGATTGTCGTCAATTTCAACACTATTCCTCATGATCCCAACCCCCCGTTTCGTCCCAGCGGCATCCGGCTGGGAACTCCGGCAATTACCGCCAGGGGAATGAAAACATCGGAAATGAAAAAGATCGCCGAATGGATATATTTAGTTGCTAAAACCAAAGGCCAAGATAAAAAGGTGCTAAAGGAAATTAATTCTCAAGTCAAATCCCTCTGCCGCAGATTTCCGATTGATATATAACGTCATTGCGAGCGACGCTCCTCGCAATGACCAAAAACATGATCATCGACGGTCGTCAACTTGCCAGAGACAGAGAAGCGGTTTTACGAAATAAAGTACTCCGGTTTATTAGACTAAACAGGCGGAAACCATCACTTTTGGCTATTGAACTGTCCGCCGACCCCGGCAGCCGGTTATACCTTAAGTTGAAAAAAGCCGCCGCGGAACGGATTGGGATCAGATTTCAGATTTCAGATTTCAGATTTCAGATTTCAGATTTCTCCAACTTTGACGGAATCTTTATCCAACATCCTCCCGGATACGACAAACAAAAATGGCAGGAACTGGCTGACCAAATCCCGCCGGAAAAAGACGTTGACTGTTTGACTAGCGAAAACCTGAATTTAATTAAACGGGGAAAACCGCGATTTTTACCGGCGACTGTCAAGGCGGTCGGCTATTGCCTCTTATCTGCTTTCAACAATGAAACAATGAAGCAATTTAACAATTTGCAGACTTTTCTGGAGGAAAAGGTTGTCGTCATTCTCGGCCGCTCGCCGATACTGGGTTTGCCCCTTTACCACTGGCTCAAAAATCTCGGCGCCAACGTAACTCTTCTGCATTCCCAATCAAAAAACATAAAACAAAAAACAAAAAACGCCGATATTCTCATTTCCTCCGTCGGCAAACCGAAAATTATTACCGGAGACATGGTTAAAAAAGGCGCAGTAGCTATTGATTGCGGATCACCCATCGGCGATATAGATTTCGATTCGGTAAAATACAAAGCCGGCGCCATCACTCCGGTCCCCGGCGGCCCCGGCCCCCTGACGGTTGTGAGTTTAATGGAAAATGTGGTAGAATCTGCCTATCACGCAGATCGGGAAGGCTCCTGATAACTTCTCCCGATCGTGGTTTAAGGAGCTTATGTCAATTAAATCTGACGATAATTTTTTGGTTTCTCTTGAGGATCTTCTTGAAGCCGGCTGCCATTTCGGCCATCAGGCCAAGCGTTGGTTTCCCAAAATGGCCCCATATATCTGGGGCGAGCGTTCCGGCGTCCACATTTTCGATTTGGCCAAAACCCAAAAGCAGCTGCAGCAGGCCTGCGTTAAAGTCCGCGACCTGGTTGCTTCCGGCAAAACCATTGTTTTTTTGGGCACCAAACGCCAGGCCGCCCCGATTATCAAACAAGAAGCCGAGCGCGCCGGAATTCCTTATGCCGTCAACCGTTGGCCCGGCGGCCTGATTACCAACTGGAAACAAATCGAAAAAAGCATCGTCCGCCTAAGGGAACTTAAGTCAAAACGGTCCTCCGGGGAATTTTCAAAATATATCAAGAAAGAGCAAGTTATGATTGATAAGGAAATTTCCCGGCTGTCCAGATTATTCGGCGGATTGGAAAACTTGTCCGCGGTTCCGGACGCGCTGTTTGTGGTTGACATCAAAAGAGAAGCCGGCGCTCTTGACGAAGCCCGCCGATTCAAGATGGCGACTATTGCTATTGTCGACACCAATTGCAACCCCGGCGATGTTGATGTTGCCATTCCGGCCAACGACGATGCCATCCGCTCCATCCATTTGATTGTCAACAAACTTGCCGACGCGGTCATAGAGGGGAAAAAACATCAAAACACTAGAACACTAGAACATTAAAACACCGGAGTCAAATTGTTTTAATGTTTTCATGCTTTCATGTTTTAATGAAATATGGAAATCAAACTTCAAGACATTAAGAAACTTCGTTCTGAAACCGGCGTAGGGGTGATGGACGCCCGCCGCGCCCTGGAAGAATCCGGCGGAGATATTAAAAAGGCCAAGAATTGGTTATCTGGTCACGCCGTCCTGAAGGCGGCCAAAAAAGCGGATAGGCAAACTTCCCAAGGAGCGATTTTTTGTTACGTCCACCAAACCGGCAGAGTCGCCGCCATGGTGAAGCTTGGCTGTGAAACAGACTTTGTTGCCAAAACAGATGATTTTAAATCTCTCGGAAAAGAAATCTCGATGCAGATTTGCTCTATGAATCCGAAAGATACGGATGAGTTAATGATCCAGCAATGGATCCGCGACCCCAAAAAGGCTATCAGGCAGCTCATCGAAGAGAATATCGCCAAGATGGGGGAGAATATTAGAGTTATGGAGTTTGGTAGAATGGAAATCTAGCAATTGTTAAATTGTTAAATTGTTAGATTGTTACATTGTTGCCGATGGTTATTGTTATCGTGTTAGCAATTTAGCAATTTAGCAATCTCTTTTTTTGCAACACATCCTCCAAAACATCAATCAGACTTTCAGCGGCGTCTTAGACGTAGTTAAAGATGACCTTTCTACCGTCAAAACCGGCCGGGCCAAACCCGATCTAGTTTCTCATATTCCGATTTTGGTTCAGAGCTACGGCTCAACTTTAACTCTCCAGGAATTGGCCGCCATTTCCGCTCCCGACACCCAAACATTGGTGATTTCTCCCTGGGATAAAAATATTCTTGAGGATATCGCCAGGGGAATTTCCAAATCCGACTTGAACATTAATCCGGTAGTAGATAACGATATTATCAGAATTTCTATTCCGCCATTAACGCAGGAGCGTCGTTTAGATCTGACAAAATTGGTGGATAAAAAGTTAGAATCCGGAAAAGTACTCCTGCGCGAAGAACGCCAGCGGATTAAGAAAGAGATTGACGACCAAAAAGGCAAGCCGGACGTTTCCGAAGACGACATCTTCCATGCCGTCGCGGAATTGGACAAAAAAACCCGCGACTGGGACGAAAAAATCCACCAAGC
>Ga0075967_138_pt2 | contig 1818 bp, 2 predicted proteins | sample RifGroA2_FD_67993 | JGI IMG/M metagenome (GOLD analysis project Ga0075967, IMG submission 67993) | Parcubacteria (Magasanikbacteria) bacterium GW2011_GWA2_45_39
AGAAGCGGGGCGCCGGCAAACTGATGCGGATTCCATGTTGGCAATCTTCCGGCTTTAAGCTCGTCTGTAATAAAACGCCGCCAGGGACCCATCATTCTAACCGTATCGAATCCCAACAAACCTTTCCGCGGCACCCCGGTCGGATATCCTACCCAAGCTTCTTCTTTCCATGGGCTAAAATAAGATACCAACAGATGGCCGGGGAAAGGAATAAGGCGGTCTTTCCAAATAGGCTTGAAGTAAAATAAAGCAACAACTGAAATGGCTAAAATGGTTAGAATGGTTAAATGGTTAGAAAATTTCATGAATAAAAGACTAATTCTCTTGATTGTAGCAATAATTCTATATCGCCAGGTAATTCCGCTGGCAAATTTAGTTAAGAATTTTCCCTTAAATGATTTTAGCGTTTATATGGACGGCACCAAAGCCGCGTTGAGCGGAGAAAATCCATACAAGCTGAAGTTTTTTGACAGATTTAATTATCCGCCGGCGGCAGCTTTATTTTTTATACCGCTGTCTAAACTGCCGATACAATTGTCGGAATGGATATTTACAACAGTTTCCGTAATTAGTCTATGGTTGACGGTTTCTTGGACGTTGAAAATTCTCGATTGGGAACCAACCAGACCGGTTAAGTGGTTAATTTTTGCCCTATCGTGGAGGATTTTTCCGGTAAAATTGACTTTGGCGTTGGGGCAGATAAATATAATTATTTTAATGTTGATAGTCGGCAGTTTTTATTTTTGCGAAGGCCTGGCCTTCCGTCGGAAGGCCAGGCCTTTCAAAGCTCTATCTGGAGTACTGTTAGGGTTGGCAATTGTTTTAAAACTAACTCCGGCGCCGATTTTAATCTATTTTTTACTTAGAAAAAAATGGAAGGTGATTAAGTGGTCGGCTGCCACGATGGCAGTTTTGACAACTGCAGGAGGGTTAATTTTCGGTTGGGATTTGACAAAAAATTATTTTCTGTCAGTTTTACCCGGCTTAATGGGCGAAGTAACCAGGGAAACCGTTAACGCTTCGTATATGAATCAATCTGTGACGGCATTGTTGGCAAGGGTAGGAATTTTTGGAGCCAGTAGTACATTTATTCGACTTATATTTTCCGGCGGTTTGCTTTTGTTTATTATAATAAAGTGGATTTTTTTCACGAAAATCGCGAAAGTTCACGAAAAACACGAAAACTTTTTGTTTTTCTGGGGTTTGGCGGCAATTTCAATTTTATTTCTGCCGGTTTTTGTCTGGCAGCATCATTATGTTTTTTTGTTACCGGCGTGGATTGTTTTGTTGAATATCGCGGCTGGGAGTAGACGATTATTTGATTGGATAGTGGTGATTATTAGTTACTGTTTGTTAAATTTTTACTTTCAAGATGCGAATTGGTTGTCGGGAAAAAATTCCCTGATGATTTCCCATTTTTTGGTCACCGGAACGGGGATGTTGATATTAATGATGACAAAGTTTAGGAAAGTTAAGGTTAAATGATTCAAATCATTTAACCTTCTGGTCGATCAAGGATTTTGAACCAGCATTAGATCGGGCGTTTCTTTAATTATCGAGATACCTGGATAATTGTTTTGAAGAGTCGGGAGGGTTTCAGTGTTTGTCAGGATATAACTTCTGGAGGGAATTGACAGAGGCGTGATTGGCTGCAGGCGGTTGAAGCGGAGGGGGATGACGCGGCGGCGGCTGTAAAAAACGGCAACCGGCAGATAGTCGTCGTCAAGGTAGATTGGTTTTTGGGGCGGCGCCAGTTGGCCGGCGAGTTTTGCCAGGGCGGCTTGGCGGCCGGTGGTGTCGGGGACGATAAAGTCGCGG
>Ga0075967_121_pt3 | contig 1647 bp, 2 predicted proteins | sample RifGroA2_FD_67993 | JGI IMG/M metagenome (GOLD analysis project Ga0075967, IMG submission 67993) | Parcubacteria (Magasanikbacteria) bacterium GW2011_GWA2_45_39
GTTTCCACGTCTCCCCCGCCAAGCCCAAACACGCGCAATTTTTCATTGACTTCATTTGCTTTTGCCACATAACCCTTATAGAGTTTGTTGTAATGAATATCAAGCGTCTTTTGCGAGATACCCGTTACATTTGTAAAATTATATTCCTTGGGAACGAGTTTGGGTAAGTACATAGAAAAAATAAATTAATTTGAGATGCCTTCGGGGCATCTGCCGAGAAAAGGCATCCTGCAGTATATCACAAAAATCAAGTCTGCAAAACCATTTCCGCCGGTTTGGCTTTTTCTTTTCTGCTTCCCACTATCTGCTCTATGTTATACGTGCCTGTTTTAGGAATTTCCAAAAACCCTTGCATGGCGGCGGCGGCCAAAAGTCCGTTGTTGAGCCAGTCAAAAATCCACTCATCGGCAAAACGCGGATCATTTTGCGTAATGCCCGCGCCAACGGTTTTGAGCCACGTGCGGTTAAAATCTTCCTGTGAACCAATGGAAGGCGCCATAATAATCGGAATCCCCAACCCGGCGTAAAAACTCAATTCGGACGGTTTGGTCCATAAGATATCAGTGTGGCGCAACGCTTTATCAAACTCCGAAAAATAATCATTTTTGGTTGGACCGTCTATGACGCGCGTATTCGGATGATTTTTGAGCCCAGCTCGCGCCAATTCATTTTCAAAATACGCAGTCACCTCTTTGTTAATGCCTGCCACAAGAATGAGCGCCAATTCGTTGTTTTGAATTTTTTTCTTAAGACTTTTGACCGCTGCTGCGCCAATCTCACGCTGTGCGCCTGCGCCTCCCACAGCAAACGTGAGGGTGAGAGGATGATTGCTCTTGTGTCCTACGTGCTCTATGCCAATGGCATGCTGTACCACTTCTGAATAGCGCAAGAGATAATGCTCTTGAGGGTCTAAATTAATCAAACGATGCTGGAGATCTTCTTTGAGCGCCAACAAATCTTCTCCGCCCAAATTTTCTTCGGGCAAAGGGAATCCGGTAAGAAAAATGTTCTCCGAACTCACTCCGTAGAGCTTGAGGCGCTCCGCGGTGCGCGAACATGACGCAAAATATTTGATGCGGCTTTTTTGCGGATCAAGCGGCGCCCACGTGCGTGAAATGTCAGCATCGCAAATGATGCAATAAATGTCTCCTTCGTAATTGAGTTCTTCCGCCATAAATGCCACCGCAAAAAAACTGGTAATGAGCGGCAAAGGATTTTTATTGAGCTTTTGTATCAAGTGCTCACCCCATCGCTTTTTATGAATCAAAGCGTAAAGCTCTTTGAGATAGAGTGTATTATGAGAGAGGTCTCTGCGAGGATAGAAATTAGGAATTTTTTGGAGATTATCAAAAACCTTAAAGGCGAGCTCTCCAATGAGCGGTACTCGTTTGAAACGGGAAATAAATTCATAAAAAATCCGACTTTCTTTCCAAATTTTTTCATCGTCCAAAGGAATGCCCTCGTAGGCGTCCGCATAAATTACTTGGCTCTCCGGCGCCAAATGCCGCAAAGGAAACGCCGCGCGCTGGTGTCCGTACCCCATGTCAACCGCGACAACATGCGCTTGCGAAAGCGCGTGTTCATGATGTGCCATAGTTATTTTATAATTTTATATTTCACTTGCAAAACATTTTCGTCAAGTTTTTT